>Ga0326727_10003139_pt1 | contig 53872 bp, 45 predicted proteins | sample MB2enrmetagenome_FD_207643 | JGI IMG/M metagenome (GOLD analysis project Ga0326727, IMG submission 207643) | Lab enriched peat soil microbial communities from McLean, Ithaca, NY, United States - MB29MY | ecosystem: Environmental > Terrestrial > Soil > Wetlands > Peat | place: USA: New York...
CGCTAGGCGAAACGAAAACCATGCTTGCCCACGTATTAGAAACTCTTGATAAGAACCTTGATAAGAAAGGGGTAAATAAATGATGGTAAATCGTCTGGAATAGCGAAGCTATTCCGAGGTTTTCTCATATTCCCGATTGTTTGCGTCGTGATTGCACCTTGAACGGGTTCAAGACCTTTATCGCGTTAGCATAAACGTCTTCGAATTAATGGTTCGTTCATCAAGAACGGGATTTTTCGGCCGCAATCGGCGCAATGACCGGTCGTCGGCTCGGTTGGCTCATTGGTTTCGTTGGTTGTTTCCATTGTAATTGCACCTGAAATTCAAGGTTCATAACATGCTTACACGATCCTTTATGAACGAAAAAGGCACGGATCGCGCTGCCGCTCGGCCGAGCCCCCTCGAACGCGCACGGTCAAAAATCCGAGCGAAAACGCCAAGGTAAAAAGTTATAGAAAAGAGCTAGGCCCTCCCGAGGTGCAGGCTCACTGGCTGCAAAAGACACGCCGCAGCCACGCCACGCGCTCGGCGGGGGGGAGTTGGGCGATGCAGCCGAGGACCTCGTCCCGGATCTCCGAGGGGATGCGGAGGCGGTGCATCTCGGCGCGCACGTCGGGCCCGATGACGGTGACCTGCCGGGGTTGCACGTCGGCAAATTCATCGTCCTTGCTTGGTTGTATCATGGTAGGTTTCCCGTGGCAGGTAATCCTCGCTGCCACGGTATGCACCATCGTTTCACGTGCAGATAAACCAATATCATCCAAAAATGGGATGACCGCCAGCCAGCAGGAACCAAGAGCATTGCAGAGATGCGGGTCATTCGGGATGCGAGCCATCGAGCCGCCACGCCCCGCGCGGCACGCGGCGGATCCCCCGTGCAATCGATCTCCTCGGGGATTTAAGGGAAAAGGGATCTCGACCCCATACGATCGGTCCTTCACCCCCGGCCCGAACTCGAGGGAGAGGACGATCCGTCGGTTTTTTGCAGCGTTTTTTGTTAAATACATCTAGGTCCGGGCCGACCAGCTCGCTTCAGGACGGTGTGGGCTGGCTTGCTGGTGGCCGCGGTCGCCCGCCCCGACGTGTAATGCCGGACGTGCTGGACTCTCTCGCGAATTTTTTCGGGGGGGTTTTTTCCGCGTCATCCTCCGTCGATCGGGGATCCGCCGTAACTTGGCCGTCGGCGCGTTACTGCTTGGATTTACCCGGCCCGATCGCGAGAAGTGGTATCACCAATCGGGGGAACCGACAGGCCGACCCCGTTCGGGAGCCATCTCATCCCACGCCAGCGTGTATAAGCGGCCCTTCGATCTTGGTTTATGCCTAAACATGTGCTTGAATGACCTCATCGATGGTTCAATGTCCACTTAGATAGTGGGCATTAATTATCTAATACACTATGTAATAAACGGACGTTAAAGTCTATCTCTCGACTTCTCGAGAAGTCGAGCTCGACGTGGCTTTCACGTGTTTACATTGATGCAAATTCCAGCCGAGATCGCATCCAAAACGTGAACCCCGACCACATGGCCGAGACGCTGGAACTCTTGGACGCATTCTTGGCCGGCACGGACGATCAGAGTGATTCACGAGCCCCGTAGTGATAGATTAGTGCCACTTGTTTTGGGTTGGGGTCATCAGGCCGGCGGGCGTGAACCGATATAAGTTCTCGCACCAACATATGTATAGCAAGATTATCTTCACGGTATCGTGACCATGGAATCCGAACCCGATGGCTTCGAAGAAGATAACGAGAGGCCCCAGAAGCCGGCGACGCCACAACGTCCAGCAGGAAAGGTATACATCAAGGCAGATGCCCTGAAAAAAATCGTCCTGTTTGCGAAACGATACGCGAACGAAAACATTCCTGAATACGATTGGAAAGAGGTCTACGGCTTCCTGATCGGCCGCATCAAGAACGAGAAAGACGTTTACATTGACAACGCCGAGCCTATGACATCAGGCGAGGCCACCGAGGTCTCGTTCAACGCGGAGCATTACTCGAAAGCATGGTCGCTCGACAATGAGATCGCTGAAAAGCACGATAACTCGTTCGTCGCGGGCTGGTGGCATACGCACCCCTTCAAGTCCAATCCCGATTCCATCTTCCTGTCCTCGATCGACGTCGGCAACCAGCTCGGTTTCCAGGATCCGAACCCCTTGGCCATCGCTCTCGTGCACGATCCATCCAAGGTAAAATCCTCGGAGATCCCCTACGGCATCAAGGTCTTCCGGCTCATGCGTACGGATTTCAACGCCGGCGATTTAGACCGCCTTGCCTTGGACCTCAACGTGGATGGAACCACGAAATCGGACCCGGACGAGATCATCTACCAGAGCGTGCCGTTCGAGATCGTCGGAATCACGCCAAAATTGTTTTTCGAATCCCTCGTGGACGTGTATGAAAAGACCGTTTCAGGAGCACCCGTCCAGACCGCCTACATGGAAGAGGCAAAACCAAAGGCAAGTGCCCGAAAGGCTTCGTCACCAGCTAAAAATCTCACGGACATCAGGGAGTTGGCCAGTCAGCCAGCATCCAACCAAGCAGTATCTTTCCGATCCGGTTCGGCCGAGTGGGACCAGGACGGGGAAAACGAGGAGGAGGGCAACCAAGCTGATGTCGCCGGCCCCATGCCGACCATCGTGGCGTCCTTGGCGAACGAGATGGAAGATGAAAACAAGGTGCACGTCCTTCCCGAGCAGGACTACGTGGAAGCCGATAAGGATGCTCATGCTGCTGAAGCCGACGAGACCTATCTCGCCGCGATCAAGGCTAAAAAAGAAGAAGATTTCGTGGAAGCCTTGCGTTTGTTCAAGAACGTGTACCGGGTTTACTCGAAGCTGGAGGCACCTGTCGTGACGGCCATAGTCAAGAATGAGATCATGGAGTGCGAATACTGGAACGGGTCGTGGGATGACGTGCTCGTAGAGAGCAATGCGGTCGCAAAGCTGGGCGAGGAGGCCGGGGATTTTTACTTCATGGGAAATGCTCAGGAATTCAAGGGCCGCGCCTTCCTGAAAAAGGAGGATACCAGAAACGCCAAAACTGCCCTACAGGAGGCAAAGCTGCTTTTTGACAAGGGAGGGTATTTTGGAAAGGCAGGCCAGTGCATGGAGCTCATCGGGCGCCTGTTTTTCACCCAGGATCGACCCGATTTCGACAGCGTGGCGCTTTTTTTCGAGAAAGCTCTCGAATTCTACCAACAAGCTTTGAAGGCACCATCGCCCCGCGAGCCAGATTGGGCGCGATCCGGGTTCCTCCAGCAACATGGTTCGGTTTTGGAGAAGATGACGCGTGAGATTGTCGCTCGGTTGAAAGATCCGGACGTGTTGCGGAAACTCAAGTCCGATCTCGACAAGATCGGCCCGTGGGACTGAACGAACTTTCCTGCTTTTGGAAACTCGATATGCCAAGGTAGTCGTGTTTTAATTTTCATGTCGACTATGCACAAAAAAGGCAAATTGGCTCAATATCGCCTCCAGTATATGGGTCAGATTTTAATAATCGGGGCGGGGAAAGAGTGTTATAGTAAAAACAATTGCCAGGTGGGAGCATATGGGATCGGTTGAGGAACACGATGAGTTGTTGCAGGGTCTTCATGCTCAACTCAGAGAAATCTTTGAAACGTCGGAACAGGGCATCTACCTCTACCTCGATGATGTTCACAAGGTATGCAACGAACACCTGAGCTCGTTGCTTGGGTACAATTCCCCCGAAGAATGGGCAGATGTTAACGAGGAATTTACAGCCAGCTTCGTCGATGAGGGAAGCCGTAGCCTGTTAGTATCGACCTTCCAAGATGCAATGGATCGAAAAATCGGTGCAAGCATCGATATTACCTGGAAAAAGGTCGACGGGGATGTCGTTGACACGAACGTGATACTAGTCCCTGTCGAATTTGAAGGCACCTTGTTTGCCTTGCATTTCATAACGGCAAAATGAGCAAGATGCCCAGTCCAATTTTTTTTACATGGGAACTGCTTTATTTTTGGAGATCGTTGATAGCCCGTTCCACTAAGGTTCGAGCCTCGTGAATCGACGTGCCGAGTGCATTCGCGACCCGTTCTAGATCGTCGTGCTCGATCTTGACCATTGGTCGAGATGTTGCCGGTGGTAAGCCCTGCTTGCATTCAATGCGCTTGATTCTGACGGAGCCGGTGAATTCCTGCCCGCCTGCCTCGATCGTGATCGATTCTGTCTCCTGGACGCGTTCCAACACGACCCGGTCGACCTGCTGCAGGCGGCACCCGATCGTCGTCCCCTGCCCCAGCCAGAGATCCAGCACTCTCGGCAGGGCTTGTGCATCGCAGAGCACGGTCACTTCCATGCCAACACGACCCTTCTTCCCGTGGACCGTGGTGACGTAGGCATCGCGCGCGCCGTTGCTGAGGGTGCGATCGACGAGCGATGCGACATCCTCGGGCGTAGCATCGTCGACCATGAGCACGACTTGCACGACCGAGTCCTGACCTATGGCAAGAGGTGACTCTGAGGCAAACTTATCGATGGCTTCCCCGAGTGGCGTCTTGCAGTCTTGGGCCGGCTCGAGAAGCTGCACCCTGAGAATGTTCGCGACGCCTTGGAAGGACTTCGTTCCCGCGCCCTTCCCCAAGGCCGCGATACGAACAGGAACGGCCACGTGCGCGAAACTTGGTCGCATCGATGCGAGCAATGCAACACCAGTTGGCGTGGCAAGCTCCTCATCCACCGGACCCTCGACATAGGCGAGCTGCTGGCCGTGCAATATCTCAGCCGTCACGGGTGCGGGTACCGGGACCCGGCCGTGGGCCGTCGCGACAGTGCCGCCTCCGACCGCAACGGGCGTGGAGACGGCACCCATCATTCCTTCACCACCTTCGAAGAACCCGAGCAAGTCCAGCGCCTTGGCGGTGCACAACACGTCCACTAAGGTATCGGCAGAGGCGAGCTCGTGCAGGTGCGTGCCGTGATGGACCTGTTCGCCATCGCCCGTTTCGGCATCGTGATGGAGCCCGTGATCATCCCCGAGAGTATGCCGGTGGCCAGTACCCGATCCGTGGACTACCATCTCCGCGTCGATCAGCATCTCGAGCACGGAGGTGGCGAACGCTTCCGAAGCCGCCGTGAACATCCCGCTGGCAGAAATGCAGCTCGCGAGGTTGTCCAAGACGGACTGGGGATCGGAACGTGCCTCGTCCCGGGCCTCGTCGATGACCAGATCGAGGTGATCCGCGTCGAACCCGGTTTTTTGCACGCGGGAAAAGCCGGCCGAGATGCTAGCCACGCTGGGCACGTTCGCTGGAATTATTTGGACGAGATCCAGCAACGTGTCGCTTGGTATCCCCGCCTCGGCAAGCAGGTCGTGGAGCGCGGCCACGATCATGTCGCCCGAGATGCCCGTCGTGCACTCAAATTTCAATAACCGGATCGTGGATGATGGTTCCATTCGTGGCCAAACCTCGATGCGGAGTTGAGGTAAGTGAGGAGTTACCGGCACTTATCTTCTATTCGGGGAAGGATAAAGTGTGCAGAAATGATCATGTAACGTAGAGTTGCAAAGGCGCGGATGGTGGATCGGGGCAACTTTATACCCCCAATAGAGGGCCTCCAAGCGTCCTGCAACCCCCCGTTGCACTTGACATTGAGTTGAGGTGCCTCGTGCACCGGCAAAACAAGGTGAACAACAATGCCACGACAGCGAAACGACGAAACGGAACGGCTAGGCACCTCTTCCATAAACCGCCACAAGGTTGGACTCGTTCCTCCAGAATTGGATTTCAGGATCCAGGTGGAAATGTTCCCGGTCGAAATTAGCCTCCCTAGGCAATAATGGATTAAATCCCTTCCTTTTTTATTTTCCGGAACGATTTCTAACACGTTAGTATAAAAAGGATTAGAAATTTAGATGCGTTCCAAGGTCATTCCACCGATTTTCTGCGGGGGATTCTGATTGTAGAACGCCACGGCCTCCTCGAGCCGCTTCTTGTTGTCCGAGTAGATGGAGAAGATTGTCTCGCCTTCCTTCACGAGCTCGCCGATCTTGAAGTGGATGACGACGCCCGCTTTCTTTGCCGCGGGGCACCCCGCGATCTTGGCAATCCTGTTGATAGAAGAATTCTCGACGGCCGTGATGTGGCCTTCCATGCTCGCCGGTAGGTCAGCAACGTATGGGCCGACCTCGATGTCCTCCGGGCGGATGTCCGGATTGCCGCCTTGCGCCGCCACGATCCGCTTGAAAGCCTCGTACGCTTCACCCGATTGCAGCAGTTTCACTGCAAGATCCTTCCCCTTACCCTCCGGGGCCTTGCCTGCCATCTCCAAGAGAACGCCTGCCAATTCCGTTACCTTGTTCATCAAGCTTGATGGGCCGTTGTTGATGTCAATGAGCAAGCTCAATGCTTCTCGTGCTTCGAGCGCGGGACCAACGGCATGGCCGATGGGCTGGCTCGCGGACGTGAGCAGGCATATCGCGTCGATGCCAACGCGCTTGGCGATCTCCTTGAAGCGATAAGCATATTTTTTCCCGTCATCGACGGTCTGGAATTTCGTTCCCTTGCCGCAGGGAACGTCGAGCACGAGCTTCGAGACGCCCAAGCTCTTTTTCTTGCAGAGGATCGACGCGATCATGAGCGGGTACGGGTCCAGGTTGAGCGGCTTCTCGACGTTGATGAGCGCGTTATCGGCGGGGGCCGTGTCAATGGCCCCGCCCCAGAAGATGCCGGCTCGTTCCTGCTTGAGAATGTCGACGATCTGCTCCTTTGAAAATGAAACGGGGGCCAGCACCTCGAACACGTCTGCGGTCCCCGAGGGCGACGTTATAGCTCGCGTGCTGGTTTTCGGGATGAAAAGGCCAGCGGCCTTGCAGATGGGCACGATAACCTCGGAGACCTTGTTGCCTGGGACACCACCAGTCGAGTGCTTGTCGTACACGGTTTCTCCGAAATCAAAAACTTCGCCTGAATTCGTCATGGCATTCGTTAAATCAACGACCTCGTCATCCGTGGCCCCGTTGATTTCCAGCGCGACGACGAAGGCGGCCATCTCGACGGGCAGGAGGGTGCCCTTGGCGCAATCCGTGATGATCTCGTTGATCTCGCGGGTGGCCAAGGCCTTTCCGCGTATTTTGTTCATGATATAATCGTATGAAATGGGCTTGGTCCCGAGCTGGACCGAGATCTCGGTCTCGCCTTCCGCGAGCTTGAACATCTGGACGACCTCACCATACAGCCCTATCTCGCCTTGATGGACGATCTTGTTTCGCATGCCCGTGGCTAGGTCAACCGAAGCCACGATGCCCTCGTCGTTTTCATCTTCCTCGCTGCTCTCGTCGAGGTGGAAGAGCTTGACTCGGTCGCCCGGATTGGCCCCCAGCGCGAATGCATCGTCATCATGCATGACCACGACCGAGATGCTTCCACTTAATAATCCAAGATCTTTGACTTTTAATTTCATTTCAGAATTCAACCCAATCAATGAAGGTTAAATGCCCAAATTACCGTTTCCTAGAATTTGGGTATTTTTGGAATGCCCTCCTTCTATGGAAGATTTAAGCCTCCACGAGCCTATAAATTATTACTCGGCTAACTGAATCGGATATCTTTAACACAGCCGCCCGGAGGACAGGAATTAATCCTGAGAAAACGGTGTTTGCCGTATTAAATGTTTCGCCACGGTACAACTATGAAACGCGCATTGCAACAAAATTATGTTCAGCAACGTTGCGAAATATTCCTAGCCGCGTTCAGGTCCGAGTCGCAGCTTGTCGGGATTGTATTTCAGATCGTTGCCTTTTGAGCATCGAGAGCCTGCCTTTCACGTTTGAGAACGACGTGATACCGGGTCTGGGAATTCTCTACTAGAAAATATTTTTACTGATAGAAGATGATAATGCAAGTTTTCTTGCCTCTTGCCGATAGAAGCTGATAGTGCACTTATTCGACCCACTAATTTTCGAACCCCATCCCAACAACGAGTTTTTACATATCTGCATGGTTAAATCCAAGCATTAGGTAATGAAGGATAGACCAATCACCTATGACCGTGAGGGCCCCACCACGAGCGGACCGCGCGAGTACAGATCGTCATCATCTGCTTCCGTCATTGCCATCATCAGCGATGACAATCATATTGCGAAACAAATATTCGATATGCTCGAACGGGGCAACAAACGTCGTGCAAACATCCCTCCAAACGCCGTGTTTTACCGCACGCAGTACAAGCACAGGCCGTGTATCATCCTGTCCACGAACGGCCACCTGCAGGTGCCGCAGAACTCGAGCGTGTACAAGTGGAGCGGGATCGATCCTCAAAAGATCATCGAGGACGAGAATTCGGTCATCCCCGTGCTCAATTCATTCAACAAGAAAAATTATTACGCTATCAGCAAGACGTTCACGAACGAGCGCATCGACGAGTGCATCTTGGTGCTCACCCCCGACATGAATGCCATCACGATCGGGCTGAAGGAACTCGGACGGAACATTTTCTTGAAGGCTGGCTTCACCCGGCCCCCCAAGAAGGTGCTCGCGACGTCCCTCGATGTAGAATTCCTCTCGTCCGCGCTCGAATTCCCGCAAGAGTTTACGTTTGCCGATGAACGGGCATCAGAAATCGAATACATTCGCAGCTACCTGGATGCCGTGATATCATTCTCCACGACCCAGGAGATCACCTACACGATCAAGCGCTGCCTGTCGATGAACGTGCCCGCGTTCAAGGACCTCAAGGAAACATTCAGGCAGGATATGAGGGACCAGCGAAACCTGCTCATCCCTATGAGCAGGGCTCAGGCGCTGATTCTGACGCGGGTGTTTGACAGGAACAAGACCGTTTCCCAGGACCTTCCCCCGACCGACCCTGCGGTTTACGAACTGAGCATCAAGATCAAGGCTGGAAGCGATGAAGCAAGGGAATTCAGCCTTTTAAATATAAAGTTTGCCGAAAGAAACGATGCCAACGATCTTTGCATGAGGTTCAAGAAAGAAAAGCACCTTCGCATCAAGAAGATTACCACCAAGGAGGTCAAGATCCTTCCACCTGCACCCTATGACTTGATCTCGATCATCGAGCACGCCTCGGATGACCTCGGGTTCCCTGCCACATACACGTACAAGCTATTGCTTGATCTCTATCACGAACGCATGATCACCTACCCGAACTCGGACCTCGTCTGGCCTGTGCACGATGCGGCCAAGCACCTGGCCCTCTTGCACGCGATCTCGGAGGATGACGAGTTCGAAGATGAGGGCAAGCAAGCGGCAGTATACCTCGAGAAGATCGGCACCCTTGAAAAAGATCGGCAGGATGTGTTCTCAGGAAAGATCCAGCCCATCAAGTTCGTGACAAAAAACGTGCCCTTTTTTGCAACCCGCCCGAACCACTGGAAGATTTTTACAGCCATTCTCCACCGGTATGTCCTTCAATTCCTGCCACCTGCCATCACCATCGAGAACCACGTGCAACTCGACACGAAGGCCTTGAAAAATGCCTCGATCATGGTAAAAACTGTCAAGGAAGATGGCTTTTTTAAGTTCTTTCCAAGCCAAGCGGGCGATTTCGCGAGGGGCATCGATCTCAACGCGCTCAAGAGCTTCGACGTCGTGGATTGCTCAATAAAGCCCGAGAAATCGAGTACCTTCTTCAACGACGCGACCCTCCTGAAGGAAATAAAGGAGCACAACTTGGGCGACACGGTCTCCCACCTGCTTATGATCGAGAAACTCATCGCCAACAATTACCTCCAAGTAGTCAACCGGAACCTGAAGCTCACGAGGCGCGGGGAATTGATCGCTGAGTTTCTCGGGAACACGTTTGACTTCCTGGGAAATGACGCGTTCACGAGGTTTTTCCGGGCGCAATTGCAGGCCGTGGAAGGTGCGATGGATGGCAAGGACCTCCAATCCGCAGTGAGTCAAGCAAAGCGGGCGGTCCTTAGCGAGTACCTCTCCAAGTTCGCCGAGGCGCGGGAAAGGACCAACACCTATCTCATGAAACAAGGCATCGACCTATCATCGGCGAACGAGCCGAGCATGCTTACCGACAAGAACTCGCGGTTCCAAGCACCGGTCGAGACATTCATCTATTGCGACTGTGGCAGCCCCATGAAGATCGTGGAGACGAAGTCCAAGGCCCGGTTCCTCGCTTGCGAGAACCGCTTGGAGTGCGGCAAGACCTATGCCCTCCCGAGGGAGGGAAAGATCACGATCCTCAACAAATCATGCGCGATTTGCGAGAACAAGGCGATCAGGATCGAGTCCACCGAAAGAGGAACCTATTTTCTCTGCCCGACCTGTTGCACCCACGTGTATGGTGAGGGAAGGCCGTTCTCGGTCGGGTATTGCGCTACATGCGAGAAACGGGCGGAATGCTGGACCGAAATAGACGGCAAAGAGAATATAGAAATCCTCGATGCGCTCGCGGCTACGCACGAGGACGGTTTTAAAATCTGCCCCCGATGTCAAAAATCACCCATGATCCTCCAAGATCACGGCGGTCATTCCGTCCTCGTCTGTGAAAACCCGTATTGCAACTACGTGCTTCCCGTGCCTGCATTCCTGAATGACCTACAACAAACCGATAAGAAATGCCTGATATGCCCCATGAACGCCGTGACTTATACAAAGGGCGGGGTTTCGCATTACATATGTATCAATTGCTACGACATCCACGTCAAGAACAAATCTGAGCAAATCGGCTTCTGCATTGGCTGCGTCTACCACGACGCGTGCTTCAATGATGAGCTGACGTCCCTCGAATTGCTCGACGAACGGCCGTCTATCCGGGAATCGATCCAGAAACGGCTCTCGGGAGAGCAAGCGGACCAAGCCGATGATGCCTAGACGGCCGGCCATCGCCCCGTGTGCATTGCTTGATTTTTACCTTCTTTCAAGAATGTAAGTCAATACGTTCACCGAAGCCGGTTCCAGAACGATCTCGCCATCGATTGGTTTCTCGCGCGCTGTCACCGTGTCTGGCTCGTCAAACGTGTTGTACGCGTGGATGTCGTCGCAGGCGAGCTCGCGCCAGCCGATTACCGATGCGGTGCCGACCCCACGAACGTCCAAGGAGACGGGCGCGGCATCTGTCGCGCTGGTATTGACAAGGCTGAGCGTCATTTGGTTCCCCTTTACCGAGCACGAACCTGCTACTTGAGCCAACGACGGATACGCAGGATCGAAGTGGATCTTCCCGGCCTCGACGCGGACGGGCAGGGACATCCCGCCTTGGTGGGGGGCATACATCTCGTAAATCCAGTACGTCGGCGTGCGAAACGTGCGCGGGCCGTCGGTCAGGACGAGCTCGTGGCCCACGTTGACCATCTGCGCAATGTTGGCCATTGTGATCTTGTCCGCGTGGCGGTTGAAGATGTCGAGCGTGAGGGCCGCAACGAGTGCGTCACGAATGGTGTTTTGCATCATGAACTTCTTTGACGGGTCGGGCGTGTTGTACATTTGCTGGTGGCTGGAGCCGAACTCGTCGCACATCAGCTGGATCCTCCGCTGGGGGTCGAACTCGTCCATGACCTGGCGATGGCGGACCAGCATCTCCTCGATCTTCACGGCCTTGCTGAGCAGTTCGTACCACTGCACGTCGGAATAGGATGTGGCCGTCCCAGCCGTCCCGGCGTAGTAATGGAACGCGAAGCCATTCACCAGGAAGCCACGGTCCTGCTTGCACCCGCAGGCCTTTCCCTTGATGCCCTCGAAAAACTTGCGTGTCCAGTCATAATCGTCCCCGTTCGCGCCGGAGGCGATCTTCGTGATAAGCAGGTTCCCAAGCTCCCCGATGGTGAACGAGGACACGAACGTGGCGAACTTGGCATATTCGTTGGCGTAGTACTGGGGGGTCATGTTCCCGCCGCAACCCCACGACTCGTTGCCGATCCCGAACAACCGCACCCCGAACGGCTCGGGATGGCCGTTCCGCGCCCGGGCCTTGGTGAGCGTCGTAGAGCCCTCGTAGTTCAGGTATTCCGTCCAGTTAAGCAGCTCCCGTGGAGTTCCGCTGCCAAGATTTACGGCGAGATATGGCTCGGCACCGAGCATTTCGCAGAGTTGTATGAATTCGTGCGTACCGAAGGCGTTGGATTCCTCGCCGCCCCACCACAGGTTTGCCCGGGTCGGTCGCTCATTACGCGGGCCGATCCCGTCCTCCCACCGGTACTCGTCGGCGAAGCACCCACCTGGCCAGCGGATGACGGGAATCTTGATCTTCTTGAGCGCGTCCACCACGTCCATTCGGATGCCGTCCACGTTCGGGATGTCGGAATCGGGGCCGACCCAGATCCCGCCGTAGGTGCAGGAGCCGAGATGTTCGATGAACTGGCCGTAAAGGCGGGGGTCGATGGTACCTGTTTTCTCGTCGGCGTGAATGATCACGCGGGTGTTCGTTATGTCCATTGTTCGAACCACCGGTACACGGCACATGACGACAAGGAAGCATAAATACGCATGGTCTCACGGCGGCACGGGAGACAACATGGTCTCCCGTGGTCTCTCCACGGGCCCGCGCCCATGGAAAACCGGCTCGGGATACGGAAATTCCGGATTCCCCGCGAGTCGATGAATAGGAATTTTTTGATCTCGCACAATTACGAAATCTCGTGTTACAAGGGCACGATTTTGGAAGCGCCCCTCCATTCACCTTTTTTCCAAAGTTGTTGGCAATTAAGGACCAATTTACACCAATGAGATTAAATGTGGTTGAAAGGTCAGTCTATCTTATGGCAAATCCTTCTCCGGAAATTCAAAGCCAAGAATCTTCAACGGTTCCGCGTAAGAATGCCATCCCCGGCTGGCAGTATGCCGGGGCAATCGTGCAGATCGGCCTCGCGGCCATCATCCTTCCCGTGTTCTACCTGTTCATCCAGCTGCTGTATGACGAGTTTACCCTGCCAGAGATATACTTGGCCTGGGTCTTGGGCATCGGGTTCATCATCGCGGTCGCGCTCGCCGTCGTCCTCAACATTATCTTCATTTGGCGCGGGCTCACGGGGCGTGTCAGGAACGAGGTGAAAGAAGGACGCCGATTCCACCTTAAGCAAATCGCCGGGGCGGTTCTGCATTTAGTAGTCGCCACGATCCTTCTCCTCCTCGGTATCGTCGTCGTGGCAGTATACGGGGGCGATCTCTTCGGTGAGGCCGGCTACCTGATGACAGGGATCCTTGGAATCACGTGCGCCTTCGGGTATTCCGCGATCCTTTACATCAGCGGCATACGGATTCTCTTGGCCGAGCGCCGCCACGTCCCGCATCTCAAGCTCGGTGCCGGGTTCCTGGGCATCGGGATCATCATCCTCTTCACGCTGCCCGTCGCGGGCTTGAGCACCTTCTTTGCGCCATGCACGACCGTTACATATCCCTCCGGTATTACATTCCACACAGAACTGTTTGCAGCAGGCGATGATGGGTACAATACTTACAAGATCCCGTCCCTCGCCGTAGCGCCGAATGGCACCATCTTTGCCTTTTGCGAGGCGCGGAAGTATTCCGACGCGGATCACGGCGACATCCAGATCGCCATGCGGAAGAGCTACGATAACGGCCTGACATGGACACCCATGCAGCTCCTCGTGAACGCAGGGCCGACCACCGCCGGGAATCCCTGCCCCGTCGTCGATAGCAAGACGGGCACGATGTGGATGCTGTACTGCATCAACAACCTGCAGGTCTACGCGATCAACAGCACGGATAACGGGGAACATTGGTCGAACGCGACGCCGATGGACCTCACCTCCGTCGCCACGGAACCCTCGTGGACGTGGATCGGCACTGGGCCTGGCAACGGCATCCAGCTAGCATCGGGGCGGCTGCTGGTCCCCACGTACCACATCATCGGGAGTGAAGAGTATTGTGGCTGCCTCTACAGCGACAACCACGGCGCCACGTGGCAGCAATCAACCTACGTGGTCGGGCTTTACGAAGAGCCACAGGCGGTGCAGCTGGTGAACGGAACCGTGCTCTTGAGCCTGCGCCCCGACGGGACGACGGACCTTCGTGCCGAGTCGTTCAGCTACGACAATGGCACCACGTGGACCGCGGCAAGATACGTCCCGGCCTTGGTCAGCCCGTCGTGCCAAGGATCGATCATCCGGTACACGAACACGTCGTCGTACAGCAAGAACCGCATCATCTTCTCTAACCCGGCCGACGTGCGGCGGGATGACCTCACGATTCGCGTGAGCTATGACGAGGGGCAGACATGGACCTATTCGCAGGTTCTCTGGGCGGGCCCAGCGGGCTATTCGGACCTCGTCATTACCAAGAACATGCAAATCGGCATTTTGTTCGATCATGGCTTGAACCTATGTTCGGAGTACTTCGAGCACATCGACTTTGCGCTCTTCAATATGACGTGGCTATCGGGCGGCGCTGACAACTCTCTATAAGCTTTTTTTCCACTTTAATCAATTATTTGATCTTTTTTTGCTATAGATAACGTTCCTGCGATTTGGCATCGCAATTGGCGAAACGGTTAGCACTGCGGCGACACGGAACCGATTATAAAAAATTCGGGAACATATGGCCAGAATCACTGCTCGTGTTCAGCCTTGGTGATGATCTTTCCCTCGGCCAGGTCCTTCCAGTCGCGCCCGAGGAAGAACACGCCGGCCACTATCAATACGAACCCGAAATAGGTTTCCACACCGCTACCGAGAAAGAACATCACGGTGCCTGCGAAGAGCAAGAGGATGGCCAAGACCGATTCGTGCAGGTGTAGACCCGCGATGACCATCTTGTGCACGTCCACGTTGATGAACCCGGCGACGCGGGCCAGAAGGATGGCGAGTAGGCAGATCCCACAGAAGATTATGGCTGCCGTGACCGATGGTACGAGGAAACAATGATGCGCGGGCAACTCCAGTACAAGAATCGCGATCACGATTCCCGCGACGAAGACGAGCATGACGGCACTCAAGTGCTTAAGGTTGGACCCCCCGGGCGCGGGGCGATAGGCCTCGTCAACGAGCTCGCCATTTCCCCGTGCTGCCTTGGCGTCGATCGTTGCCTGCAATTCTTTTTTCGACGCGGACCCGGCCGCGGCAAGGACGAAGCCAATGCCCATGCAAGCAGCGATCGCGCCGAACACCAGCTCGTGAACGCGCAGTCCATCGGGAATGATCGTGTAGACTAAAAATAGCAACAGGACGGCGTGGACGAGGCAGCCAACCGCCGACAGGAGGACCAAGCCGAAGCCCACCCGGCGCAGGACAAGCAACGGAGAGAGCGTCATTGACGAGGCTTTTTAATCAATCGTAAACCCATAAAGTAGCGATCGCGATGTCCGAAATTCTTATGATGAAAATAATGTTGATAACCTCGAACCTGAAACGCCCGAGGAGAAGCGGGACCGCGCGCGCAAGTTATGTGGCATTCCTTTCGCGAACCGAAAATGGGCATTCGATGCCCGGCACGTGCTTCGATGACAGGTGGATATATCGAACTCGTGTTCGATTATTATCCCCCTTCTTATTGTATACGTCGATCCCGCTCCCCTTTTCACCGAACGGGAAAAAATATATCTGCAATTCGTTGCTTGATAAGCAAAGACCCGAGCGAGAGTCCCGATCAAGATGATGCCCCAAGACCCGTTCTTCATCGTCCTTGACATCACGGGAACGAAGAACGACATCATCGATTGCAAACTCATCGTGTACATCCTCGTTGACGAGGACCCGACCAAGAAGATGCCCTTGAGGAAGCCCGTTGCTTTTTACTTGTGCCAGTTCTCGGAACAGTCCGACACCGCGGACGCGGAAAATGGCACGCCAGGGGCTGGCGGGGCCAGGTATCGCCCCTACCGCATCTGGGAACCGCCCCGGGGCCGGGAATCGACGAAATACTACGATCCCAAGATCCTCAAGCGCCTCCTCAAGGAGGCCCGGTTCGCGATTATTCCAAACGATGTTGATGAGGAACTGGTAGCCCTGATACAGAATATGAACCACGAGCTCCAGTTGTGCTCCATTTACAGGTTCGATTTCTGCTATTCATGCAAGACACGGTTCTCCCGGTACACCCTGCTCGACGAGAGCGAGCGCATTCCGCTAGAGCGCGACAGGAACCGTTACGCGTGCGAGGGGTGCGCGTGGTCCATCCTGCTCGACCGGCTCGAACGAAAGGGCGTGAAAGTCACGCCGGGCTTGAAGGAGATCCTCATTTCGAAGTTCAAGAAGCTGCACAACATCGACCGCATCGAGAAAAACTTCGATCCCGCGTTGAACCCAGTCGACGACGAGAACTTCTCGCTCTATGACACCGTCGACCTCGTGAAAGAGCCGTTCACGTCCATAAAGGTGGAGGACGTCGGAGTGAATGATAAGCTCAAGGCGGTGCTCGTGGAGAACGGGATCGAGACGCTCCTGCCTGTTCAGGTGAAAGCGATCAAGGCAGGCCTGCTCGAGGGGAAGAACCTGCTCGTGGCCTCGTCGACGAGCAGCGGGAAGACCCTGATCGGCGAGCTCGCCGGGGTGAACCGGCTGATCGAGCAGCGGACTGCCTTCCTGTTCGTCGTCCCGCTGGTCGCCCTCGCCAACCAGAAATACCTGGATTTCAAGAAAAAATACGAGCCCCTCGGGTACAAGGCCGCCTTGCGCGTGGGCGGGAGTCGCATCGACAAGTCGGTCAAGCCAAACACCTCCGGCGGGGCGCTGCGGCAGGCCCGCATCGTGGTCGGCACGTACGAGGGGGTTGATTACCTGCTCCGGGCCGGGCGGAAGGAAACGCTGCCAACATTCGGGACCATCGTGATCGACGAGATACAGATGTTCCGTGACGAGGAACGGGGATCTCGCCTTGATGGATTCATCGCCCGCCTGAAGTTCCTCTTCCCCAAGGCCCAGTTCATCTACCTGAGCGCGACGGTCGCGAACCCGACCAAGCTTGCCAAGAACATAGGGGCGAAGCTCGTCGACTTCTTCGAGCGTCCAGTCCCGATCGAGCGCCACCTCGTCCCGTGTCTCAACGAGTCCGAGAAGATCAAGGCCATCGTCACGTTGGTCAAGCGGGAGTTCAAGAAGACGAGCTCTTACGGGTTCAAGGGGCAGAGCATTATATTCACCAACTCCCGGCGATCCGTGCACGAGCTCGCGTCGATCCTCCGGCTGGACCACATCGAGGCCGAGGCATACCATTCCGGCCTCACGTATGGCGAGCGGCTGCGCGTCGAGCGCCGGTTTGAGAAGCAGGCCATCCTCGCGGTCGTGACGACGGCCGCGCTCGGCGCCGGGGTCGACCTGCCCGCGAGCCAGGTGATCTTTCACTCTCTTACCATGGGCATCGAGTGGCTCGATGTCGCCGAGTTTAACCAGATGCTCGGAAGGGCGGGGCGCTTCCACATGCATGACCGGGGCAAGATTTTCCTGCTCGTTGAACCTGGAAAGAAATACCACGCCAGCCAGACCGCCGAGGAGGACAAGGTAGCCCTGAAGCTGCTCACCGGGACAATGGAGGACACGATGCCCGCGTTTGATATGGACCAGATCGCCAGCGAGCTGCTCGCCTTCACCGCTATGCAGGAACATACCACGCTGGACGAGATCAACCGGTATCACGGTACATTACTCACGCAATCCATCTCTGCGATTAAGCTCTTGAATTACCTGCACCAGTCAGGGCTCATTTCCGTGAAGGATCGTGGCACGTCAATCCGCATCATGCCCGTGGGCAAGGCTATTTGCGAATCGTTTCTTGGCATCGAAGAAGGGCTGGAACTTCGCCAGAAAGTGGAAGATTATGAAGAATCGGTTCTGGACATGGCGGCGAGTATCAACCCGCTTAAGAACGTCTACGTGACTAACGCCATTCTGGCCGAACTGGCCAAGGTCAAAACTGGCCACTCATTAATGTCGTCGCGGTTCTTCGGCGGGCAGGTATTGGATTTTATGACCGCGGAAACGGGTCAGTTCCACGGGACTGACATGAAGCGAAAAAAACTTAGCCAGTTTGCCCTGCAAGTTTTGATGCGCTGGTCGATGGACATCTTCACATGCGAGTGTTCGGAGAAACCGAACTGCGAGCACGGTCCCCAAGCGCTTGCCCGCATCATCATGATGCTCCGCCGGCACAAGGCCCTCGAACCAGCAGCCATTTCGAAGTACTTGCACGAGACTTACCAGATCCAAGTCTACACGGGCGATATCAACGAATTCCTCGACTCCGTGCTCCAAGGGCTCGACGCAATAGAGCGATTCGCACACATCGTTGGAAATGAAAAGATGACTGGCAACATCGCAAAGTTCCGGGTGTCGATCGAATCACCCGAACCCCGCGAGCCAAAGGAATAGTATGCCAGGCTCCTACTAAGTGTCCCTCGCTATGATCGTTGATGGAGGGGGCCGAATGAACCTCCTTTTTCATTGATTTACGTCCAACCATCGGATGGACTGGTAAAGAGCCTTCTAGAATTGGCGGGAACCATGAATGAACGTGCTGAATCGACTATGAACGTTGTCATTGTCATTTGGCAGAATTTGTCATTGTCCACTGACCGTGTTGCAGCAGTGCATCTTGATATTTCTCAAACAAGAATATTAAATCACCATTTGTGTATTGCACGTGAGCCGCGAGGAAGTAACTGCATGTCAGGACCGTCTCCTAATATCGACCAACGAACGTCCAAGAAAGTCAAGAAACTCGAACAAAAAGCAGCAAAGCAGATTGCGAAATATGAGAAGCGTGCTGCCAAGAAGACTGCAAAAAATGAAAGACAAGACGCAAAGAAAGCCGCGAAGCTCAAGTTAAAGGAGACCAAGAAAAATAAGAAGGCCAAGGTAAAGGAGACCGAGAAAAATGCGAAGGCCAAGGTAAAGGAGACCAAGAAAAATGCGAAGGCCAAGGTAAAGGAGACCAAGAAAAATGCGAAGGCCAAGGTAAAGGAGACCAAGAAAAAATTACCTTCCTATGATGCCCCGCAAACCGAGGCATCTGCGAACGTCGTGGGGAAAAAGGCATTTGCTGGCAAGGACACGAACGTCGAGGAGGTCATCGCACCGAAAACGGAGAAAGAAATCGCGGAACTGCAAAAAACCGAACAGGAAGTCACAGCCCAGTTGGATGTCAAGCTCTGCATCGTGCACAAGGGCCCGATCAAGGGAACTAGCTATAGTTGTCCCCAGTGCAGTATGTTTTATTGCTTCGCCTGCGCGTCGGCGCTTTCCAAGAACGGGGATGGTTGCTGGAGTTGCGGGCACGTTATCGACTTGGGCGACGTTTTCACGATTGCCAGCACGATCAACCCGCAGCCGCCGGCCAATTTGGAAATGACGAGCGAACCGACCATTTCGGAAGGCCCGGGCGAACCCACTGGTGAGGAAAGCCCACGCGAGCCCACCGTAGTGCGAAAGGCGAAGTTTTATTGCGACAACTGCTCGGAATATCGCGTGATCGAAAACCCCGACTTCGACGCGTGGGTGATGTGCCCCGTGTGCCAAGGCGTGCTCACGTACGTGAAGTATTGCCTGGCATGCGGCCAGCCAATTGCCTTGAGCAAGGAATTGTTCGCGGCGGTGAAAGGATCCTCTGTGCAGTGTTCCGCTTGCGGAAAATATGTACGAGTATAGGGAAGATGGGGGGGATTCTTCTTAAGAATTGGCGCGAAGAGAGCCAGCAGCGATGAAAATCCAGAAATCGTTCAAGTTCCGGCTCTACACGACCAAGGTTCAAGCATCTATTTATGCGACCGTGAGTATCGAACTACGCGGCAGATGCCACAATCAGGGTGCTGGCCAAGATGGGACAAACCGATGAAATGCCCAAGCGGCGCGTGGGAACGGATGGACCCCTCGTGTCGGCAATAGGGCTTGGAACCATGAGCATGGGACACGTGTACGGCTATGCGAGCGATGCAGAATCGTTGGCGACCTTGGAATATGCGTTGGCGAATGGCGTGACGTTTTTCGATACTGCTGACTTTTACGGTGCGGGACATAGCCAGGAAGTGCTCCATTCTTTCGTGGAGGAACACGACAGGGAGGAAATATTCATATCATCAAAATACGGTGTGTGGACGAAGCATACGTTGGCCCGCGACCTGCACCGGATCGGCGTGGACTACATCGACCTGTATTTCCCTGCTCGAGTCGACCCGTCGGTGCCGATCGAGACGCAAGTGGAGGCACTCGCGGAGATGGTCGATCAAGGATACATCCGGCACATCGGCCTGTCCGAGGCGTCTGCCGAGACGGTTCGCAAGGCGCACGAAGTCCACCCGATCTCCGCCGTCCAAGTAGAATATTCTCTCTGGAGCAGGGAGCCGGAACTGGAATTACTGCCCACGTTGCAGGAACTCGGCATCGCGCTCGTTGCCTACGCTCCGTTGAGCCGCGGTTTCCTGAGCGGGACGGTTACGACGACAAGTGACTTGGAAGACAGGGATATCAGGCACCGCATGCCGAGGTTCAACGATGTAAATTTCCAATCGAATCTCGAAATAGTCAAGGAGTTGACCAAGATCGCCGAGGACAAGGGCGTGTCCATCGCACAGCTGGCGATCGCTTGGGTCTTGGCCCAAGGCGAGAACATTATCGCGCTCGTCGGAACGAAAAGTGTCGAGCACCTCAAGGACGACCTCGGGGCGATCCGGGTCGAGCTATCGAGAGCGGACCTTGACGAAATCGAGGCAGTCATGCAAAAGTACACGGTCGCCGGCGATCGTTACGGGCCTGACCAGATGCAAAGCTTGAACAAATAATTCCTTCTTACTTATCTGAAATGGCTTCGATTGGTTTCCTGCTCTCTTCCACACTACACACTATTGCATCTTTTGAAAGCATGAGGCCGATTATGGCCAAGCGAAAAGCACAAATACTATCCATCAGTAAACCTGAGCAGGTTGGTTGCCATGTCTGAAAAAGTCGATGCCTGCATCGTCGGCGCGGGACCTGCCGGGTCTATCGCCGCCGAGCGATTGGCACAGACCGGGGCACACGTCTTGTTGCTCGATGCCCAAAAATTTCCGCGCTACAAGTGCTGTGCGGCAGGCGTCTTGTGGCATAACATAGCGGACTTCCCAGAGATCGAGCCCGTGATCGAGAACTTCAATTACAAAATGGTAATCCATCCCCCCTCTCGCCAACGCGAGTTCTTCATCGAGTCCGATGACCATTACTTGCTCGGGCAGACGTACCGAGCCACGCTAGACGACCACCTGGCCAAGCTCGCCGTCAAGGCAGGCGTCGAGTTCCGCGAGGAACACCGCGTCGACAAGGTGCGCCTGCTTGACGGGAATGGGGGCATTTCCATCTCTGTCCACGATATCGCATCGGAAACGGATTACGAAGTGGAAGCCAAGATTGTGATAGGGGCCGACGGCGTCAAGTCTGCTGTGCGGAAAACGCACCCCGACTTCCAGCACTTCACCCGCGACCAGCTGCTCATCGCCTCCGAACTCGACGTGCCGATCGACGAGGCACGAATCCTCGAGACCTACGGAGATGCACGAGCCGTGCACATGTACCTTTTCCACGGGGATCTTCCTGGCTACGCGTGGATTTTCACGAAAAAGAAGTCGGTTTCGCTCGGCATGGGCACGATGCTCTGCTTCAAGGGCCAAACGAACGGGGGAAAGGCCCTCACCGGCGCGTTTGCATCGTTCTGCAACGAGCTCGAGGCTAGCAGCATGATACCGGCCGGGAGCGTTCATCTCGGGAAGACGAGTTACGCGCTGATCCCGTCGATGCCCACCAACGATGCCGAAACGCACGGCCGTCGGGCCTTGCTCGCGGGCGATGCCGGCGGCGTGTTTGTTTCGGCACTCAGCGGTGAAGGCATCTATTACAGCTGCCTGAGCGGGAACTTCGCCGCGGAAACGGCAGCGCGGGCTTTGAAGAGCGGCGATTTTTCGGTAAAGGCGCTTGAATCCTATCCCCGCGCGTGGAAGGCCCGCTTGACGCACGAGCTCGACTACCAGTACTGGGCCAAGGGCTACATGCTCGAGAGCAAGCGGCGCTGCGAAAAGGCGGTCCGGTGGGGCATGTACGACGACATAATACGTCGGTTCCTGAGCGCGTTCTTCGCAGGCTCCTACGCGATCGACCGCAGATTCATGACCAAGCTCGTGGGCCAGTACGTGCGCCTGAAGATCAAGGACCGCCTCGGGATGATGGGCCCCCGCGAGCGCAAGGAAGACTATCCGGAAGAAAAGTAGAAAGATGTTGTTTTTTACAGAGTCCGTTCTGCCCACGGGGCTGCCAGTATATGTTCCTGTTCGATCTTCTTTTCGAGGCGAAATGAAAGTATGGACGAACGGTTCAATCGATCGGGATGTTCGCGCCCTTCTCTTTCTTCTTCTTCCCGATCTTTTCAAGACGGATTTCGAGAATGCCATTCGTGTAGCGGGCCTTGGCGACATCAGGGTTGATCCTCGCCGGGAGGTCCACGTGCTTCTGGAACTTGCGTTCCCCGGTCGTGGTGATGTCGATGGAATCGTCACCAGCGTTGAGCTTGATGTCTTCCTTTTGCACGCCGGGCAATTCAATGACGACGACGATCTCGGCATCCTCCTCCATGACATCGGCCAACGGCTCGCGGACGAGGCCGGCCGGGATCTCCTCTTCTGCCTCGTCTAGAGGCTCGACTCTTTCGTCTGGTGGCTTGATGTTGCCGAACTTTCCGATCACGGGCTTGCCGTTTTCGTCGAACTTGACCGAGAACCCGTAGACGAACGGCTGGCCGATCTTGAGCTTTTTCAGGTCATCGGGGTTCATGTTGTCGGGGGAGGGAAGGCCGAGGTTCTTGAACAGGTTCTGCGCAAAGTTCTGGAAGTCCTTGCTGTTGAATTGCTTCATGAACTTCTTGATGATGTCGTTGAAATCGTCGGAATCGCCCGAGAAACCTCCGAAAAAGGGGAATCCTGAACCTTCGTCATCATCGTCGCCACTACCGCCGAAAGGGTTATCGTCATCGTCGTTACGGAAGGGAGACCAGATTTTCTTTTTCTTACCCATAGGGAATGTGCCTCGAACTCGTATCCGTGATAAGGATAAGGCCCGCCTATTTATGCGTGACCATGGTTGGCCATGATGCAAACCGCCTGGTTGTTTTGCCGGTCACCCGAAATCGGACAGGGATGTTTGGCCCCTTCCAGCTGGCTTGAACGGCTTCATCTTCAGTCCGAGCATCGTCTTGAACGCGTTTGCGCTCTCGGGAGCAAAGCCCGCGTAATGATTGTTGAAAAAGACATAGATGTCACCAGCCAGATCCACGCTCTCCAGCAAGGCCTTGACGGTTTCCATTTCCTCGTTTGCATCGCGCTGGATTTTCCCGAAGGTGTCGATCTCCCTGTCACCGATGAACCGGAAGATGTAGTACTCCCCCGTCTTTTCCACGAACGGCGCGACGTGCGGTTGCAGGCTACCCGCAATCGTCACGTTCTCCCGGACGAGGTGTTCGATGGCGCCTTCGTGGTGGAACCACGAACCGTGCCTGAGCTCGATCGCGTGGCGGATCTCGCCGGGTATTCTCGAGAGAAGCACGTGCAACTCCTTGTCGTTCTTGATCGAAAACGAGGGCGGGAACTGGAGCAGGACCGCGGCGAGCTTGCTGCCGAGCGGCTTCAGGGCCGAATAGTACCGGTCGAGCATGGTGCCGAGCGTGTCCTCGCGAAGGGCCGCCACGAGGTCGTGCGTGACGCCATTGAACATCTTGCACACGAACTGGAATTCTGGTGGTGTCTTGTCGTGCCACGAAGCCACTACGTCCCGGCGGGGGATGTTATAGTACGAAGAGTCGACCTCGACCGTGTCGAACACGCCCGCGTACGCGGCGAGCTCTTCCGACGCGGGAAGATGCTTCGGGTAGAACGGGCCCTTCCAATCCGGGTAACTCCAGCCCGAGCACCCAACGTGATAGGTCGGCAACTTGCTAATCTCCCGCCGTAATGGCGTGGTCACCGTGATGCGTTTGTAATTTATGCATTTCGGCGACAAGATTCACATCTAAGTGATACCAGAGATCAGGTTGAAAAAAGCAGGGGATATACGGTGAAAAGAGTGATCAAGCTATGAAACGATATCAATCAATCTTGTTTGCTGCGTTTCTCGTTCTCGCGGTCGTTGGTGGCGTCGGACTCAATATCGTCCCGACCAACATCGATCGCACGTCGCACGTCGTGATGACGAGCGATGGCGTGTCCATCTCGTTCGACCTGTATTACAAAGCCCCCCTTTCATCGCCGGAACCAGTCATCGTGATCGGCCACGGCATCATCGTGAACAAGGAAATGATGACCGACATCGCCATCGAGCTAGCCGAGCACGGCTTTATCGTAGCCAGCCTCGATTGGCGGAGCCACGGCCAGTCCGGCGGCACGCTCGTCATTGCACGCCTGATATATGACTTGGATGCCGTGATCGCGGCCATCCCGACGCTCATCCCCTACACGAACATGAGCGCGATCGGACTCATCGGTTACTCGATGGGCGGCTGGCCTACGTACGATTACGCCACCAACCACACCTCGGTCAAGGCATGGATCGCCGTCGCGTCCTCACCAAGCGGTACGGGCAACACCACATCGCCCGCCAACGTCCTTGTCATCCACGGCGCGGAGGACGAGGCGTTCAGCCAGCAGACGGTGATCGCCAACCTCTCGAAGATCACGACCACGTCAGAAGGCCTTCCGGCCGGCCAGAAGGTCGTTCCCGGCACGCTGTATGGAAATATCTCGAATGGCACCGCTCGGGAGTTGATTGTCCTGCCGTTCGCCGACCACCTGTCGACACCTTGGGATAGACGGTCCGTAGCCTTGGTCACGAGCTGGATGGTCCGCACGTTCTATGGCGTCACGCCCAACACGTCTGTTATGGCGTACGATGGCAGGCTGGCCCTCCTGATCGTCGGCACGATCGGGCTGGTCGGAACGGTGTATGGCTTCTCGATGTACGTGGCCGGAATCCCGTCCATCAAGCGTCGCCTCCAGGTGCGGGAAGGCGGAACGATCCCGCAAGCCATGATCGACACGACGAGGCCTGCCACCTTCGTGGCGAGTTATTTCGGGTGGATGTTTCTCCTCATCCCGACGGCTGCCCTACCCGCGCTCTTGTTCCTCACGCCCGAGTTCTTCACCGCGTTCCTTACGCTTTTGGCTGCCACGCTTGCTATCAACATGCTCCTTGCCATATGGCACTGGTTCAGGAAGAATGGCCAAGGCGTTGCCTACCGGAACTTCTTGAAGGCAAACCTGCTCGCCCCTGGCGGCACGTGGATGATCGGCATCCTTTGCGCCGTGGCCTTCGAGGTTGGGTTCTATGCCATCATCGGGTTGAACTATCTCGGCACGATCCCTGCCGCGCAGAAGGTGCCTTACCTGTTCCTCTACGGCCCTATCACGTTCTTCACGTTCTACGTGTTCGGCATATTCGTGCAAAAGATAGTCATGCCGATCGTTGAAGCGAAGACACGCATCAAGAAACCAGCAATCCTGTTCGTGGTTCAAGGGCTTGTATCCTACGTGCTCGTGTTCGCGTGGTTCACGATCATCATCATGGTTCCGTGCATGATCTTGGGCAACTATTTCCTCGCCTTGATCGTCATCATAACGGCCCCCATCATGTTGTTCGCGACCTTTGCCGGAGTGCACCTGGAGAAGGTCACCGGGTCGCCCGTTCCCTTGGCGCTTATCATGGGCGTTTTTCTCACGCTTTTGACCCTGACGTTGTCGTGGGTCGGGTCAATTTCCGTGGTAGGCTTCTTTTAACCTGCCGAGCTTGAATTCTTTTTTTATTTCGTCTCTCGATTGAATTGTCTCCGACCAATTTGGCCGGCGTGGTCCGTGTGGCTGGATCTGTAGGCACGGGTTCTCGGTTCTTGCTTGGGCCAGACCGTGCAAATAATACAACGTATCATTAAGTTCCAACAACCAAAACAAGTAATAGATCGAAACTCCTCATACCTATGAGGTGCCGGTTTAAGGCGTGTGAACCTACACGGGCTTGAAAAAATTGCTGGACCAAACTCTGGAGTAGAACTTCGATGATCCGAGGCGTGTTCATTATCAGGCAAGGGATCTCGGTATTCTCGCAGACATACGAGATCAAGCTCGATGTATCGAAGGATCTTTTGGCCGGGTTTCTCTCAGCATTGCCCGCGTTTGCAAAAGAAATCGAAGAATCCCAAGAACTTGATGGCTTCAAGTTATCGGAGTATACCTTCGTGTTCAAGGCCCTGAAAAACACGTCCGACCCGACGGGTAATTTTATGGTCCTCCTCGCCGATGCCAAGGACAAGGACACGTCTCTCAAGAAGACGCTGAACCTGCTCGTCGCAGAATTCGAGAAAAGTTTCAACCTGGACAATTGGAACTCGAACTTGGACGTGTTCAAGCCGTTCAAGGAATCAGCAGACCGGATCATCTTCAAGCGGGACCGGAAACCGCTCACGCTGTCGATCGAGATGGTCGAGACCATCTCCGAGATCATCAGCGACTCGAAATACAACTTCCTGGTCTGCAACAAGGACAACGACATCGTGCTCACATCGCTGAAATTGGTGAGCCAATCGTTCACGGTCGACACGCTGAACGACATCAAGGACGCCGTCATCCAGTACGCGGTGTTTCCGCCGGTTTTCGGCGAGAAGCTGGAAACCAGCTTCATCAACACGGACAAGATGATCGTGGCGTACGACAAGATCTTCGACTCCTACTTCATCGCATTTATGATGAAAGACGAGAGCGATTCGGCTATGCCGACGGTAAATGCATACGAGATGGTTGCAGAAGTCATGGAAGCGCTGGACCAAATAAAATTCAGCCTCATGACGAGCTTCTTGGCCAAAAAATTTTAATGCGTTTTTCTTGTCAATTCCTTCATTGATCTGCGGAAAATGGATCCGGAAAAAAAGCAGTAGGAAAATTGCCTTTCCCATCTATCGCGGCGTTCTTATTCTTCTGACGATCACCAGCACCTCCACGCAACTGAAGGCTCCCGCAATGGTGGCGAGAAGAGCGACCGGGGCCCCTGATATCATTCCTGATCCTGCCCCGGGGACCGTGTTCTGGAACACGTTCGACGTTCCCAAGTCCTGGTAACTTCCTTTCCCGTTCTTGTTGAAAATGTTGCCAGAAAACGTGTTGCTGCTAGAGTTGATATCCAACGTGACGCCATAGTTGGTGTTGAAGGAGATGTTATTGTCATCAATGACATTCTTGATGGACGAATAGATGACATTCCCGTAGGGGTTCATCCGCAGCACGGACGAGCTCACTATGCAAATCCCCGTGTCGTTGTTGTAGGTGATATTGCAGGAGGTGATGGACGTGAAGTTGGAGGAGATCAGCTGGATTCCATATTTCGTGTTGAAAGAGGATTCTGTCGAGGTGATCGTCACGTTGCAGCAGTATGCCAAGAGAATCCCGACCGTGCCTCGAGACGTGTTGAGACCCCCAATCGTCGCGCCGTAACAATTGAGAAGGATGACTTGGCCAGCATTGATGAAGTCGTCCGAGGTTAAACCAGCTACATTCTTGTAATAAATCACGTCCCTTCCATTCACGGTATTGTTGGGCCCGATATCGACAGGATACATATCCAATTCATCATGCGCATCAATCCAGATACCGCAACCGGCCATCTCGTTTCCAGAAAGCGTGACTGATCCTGAATACCACACGTGGATGCCGAATCCCGCGTTGCTTGAGAGAGAATTATTGGTAATATTAGTATTCGAAGCGAAATCACATTCGATGCCACCTTGGTGGTTACCTTCTATCGTGTTGTTGACAACATTCATGACCTTGGAATATCCGATGTTAATGCCGAACCACCCATTTCCGGTAACGTTGTTGCCTGCAAATATATCATCACTACAATTTATGATGCTAAACCCGTAGACCGAGTTATCCGTGGCAAGGTTGCCAGAAATGACATCCGAACTCGAATTCAATGTGTAGATACCATAATTGCCATTATACAACGCTGTGTTGTCCGAGATGGTCTCGTTATTGCTATTCTCAATACTTATCCCGCCGAGGGAATTATCCGTGGCAAGGTTGCCAGAAATGACATCCGAACTCGAATTCCATGTTAAGATACCATAACCGCTATAAGACGCGAGATTTTCTGCAACCGTGATGTTGGTAGATCCAGTTAAGCCAACGTCATATGCGTCGTTATAATTCAACGTATTTCCAGTTACCATTACATTTTTCGAGGAATCGATAAATATGCCAACCGTGTTAATATTCGAAAGGTTGTCGAGTATCGTGATGTTTGAGCACTGGTAGACATAAATGCCGGTACCTCCGTAACTGGAAAAAGTATTGTTCACGAGCACGGCATTGCTCACGTTGAAAAGATACATGGCTCCTGGGCTTACCGAGGATCTGGAAACGGAGCAATTACGGATAATAACAAAGGCATTCGTGTTAGCCAACAAGAATGTGCTCTCGGTTAAGGTTCCGTTGGATTCATTCTCGCTCCCGGTGAAGATCGCGTTTTCAATGACATACGGGTTTTCTCTTGTCCCGTTCCCGCCGTCTGATGCGTTGGCCAGCTGTGAATTTCCATAGATCTGAAAGCCCGTGATATGTATTTGGCTAAACGGTGGAGGTGGAGTGAGCTGCTGGCTATGCGATGATCGAAAGTTGACGTATTCTAGCGAACCAATCCCGATGCCGATAGCAGAAATGGTCACGAGAAGGATGATGGCCTTCTTTGTCACTCCTTTCATTTTATTCAGGGGGATTATACAACTCTACTTTAAAAATTTAACTTCGAAAATATTACCACCTAAAGGCCATGACCGCCAACCGCCTTCCTATATTATCGTTTTGACTTAACTTCTTTCTCAAGCGCATCGAGGGCGCGCTCGCCAAGTTCGTCGGCGAATTCAAACAGGACGCGTTTCGCTGGTTGGATATGCAAAAAGAAGAGCAGGGCCTTCTCTTCCTCAAGCGTATCGAGGATATGCTCGCCCGATTTGTCAGCGAGATCAAATCTGACAAGATCATCACAACCACGGGCATCTTCTGCGATGCCTGCAAGAGAACCGTCCACGAATAGTTGCACGAACTGTTCGAGGAGAGTTTCAACGTGAACGCTCAGGAAGGAACGGGCTATGCATGAGAGTTGGTATGGCGGCTCCCGGTCTCAGCTTAATCTTGGGAGGAGCCGTTGCACCGTTAACATCGATTTTTGGTATATTACCTTTGGTTTTTGGCAGAAAACGCAAAACAAGAACATTCCAATCCCCGTGGCTTAACCTTATTTGCGAATGCCTCGATTCTTGTCTTGAAAAAAATGGAAATGAAACTTTGATCCAAGGTGACAAATATCACAAGCTATTGCTTCAATTGCTATGGGGACGTGCATATTCCGAAAACCTCGAGAGGACCAAAACGAGGCATTTGTATTAATTGTGGCGCCGTGTTCTGCAAGAACTGCGGGAGATCCTTCGTTTGCCTTCGTTGCCTACAGCAATTGGATCAATCGAGAAAGAACTCGATCATCGAAAAGGCACGGGAATATCATCGCGGTGTGGGTGGCGGGATTGCACTGATCGCGATCGGGGCTAATCTGATGTATTATATTGGGATGATAGGCCTCACGACTCATGATTCCATGGCAAACACATTTGCCAACACGGATTATGGCGCAATCTTTGGTATTACCATCGGCGTGGTTATTGGCTTGGCGATGCTGCTCGGCGGCGTGGCGTGGCTCGAGTGCACCAAGAAGCACTTGCTCGCAACACTACACGCGGTGTTTCCCGGTGCGTCCGCAATTAACCTAGGTGTGGTCCTCGATCGTGGGTCCTCGATGCCAATGCAAAACCCGCAACCGGCAGCCCTCTTGACGCGGGCACCGGTTCTGGAACCACGCCTGGCTCGAAGCAATTCGCCGCGTGCGGGTGCGCGCGAGGCCCCGGGTTCTCAAGTGGAATCAATAGAAGGAAAAAAGCCAAGTCTTCCCGTTTATTGCATTTATTGCGGGGAAAAACTTCCTCAAATCACGGATCTCGCGTTCTGCCCGAATTGCGGCAAGAAAATGTAAACTATCCCCCCGAAATCCGGGCGATGTTATGTCTTTCTCGGACGGACGTCCATCGTCGCGAAGGCTAATCCGAGATTATAACGACCGATGGTTCTTTTTTTAGGCAAGTTTTTTGCACAGCAAGCATAGTGCACCTCACGGCCAGCCATTCTGGCGCGCCGTGGAACCTGCATGGTAAAGTAATCGAGGCCCCGATCATGATGTCCGTGGATGTAACCGACGAAGGCCGATTGATCTTCGTGTTCGACATGGACGGGTGCGTGAGCGATTCATTCCGCCACTTGATGTCGTTCCTGCCACGCGTGTTCGAGGATTTTCAAGTGGAACCGGACGAGGCGACTATGGCTCACGTCCGCGAGGGTATCATCGAAATGCTCTCGGGCCGGTCTTCGAAGCGGCTGATAGCGAAGCTCATTCTCCACGCAGCCAAGGAATTCGGGCTCGGCCCTATCCAGCGGTTGCGGTTTATGCTGTACCTGAACCGGCTCTACAAACAAAACGCGGCCTCGATCGGGTTCGTGGACGGTGCATTGGACACCCTCCGTGCGCTCAGGGAAGCGGGTCACAAGGTCGCGATCTTCACATCCGCTTCCCGACGCGATTTTGGTATGCTGGTCCAGGATAAGCCAGAATTCACCAGCATGCTCGACACGATCGTGACCAGGGACGACGTGACACGGATGAAGCCCGATCCCGAAGGTGTCCTGCTAGCCAAGTGCCGGCTGGGAGTCGACCTGCCGGTCGTCATGGTGGGCGACATGCACCACGATGTCAAGGCGGGCATCGCGGCGGGTGGCATCGGCATTGGCGTGCTCACGGGTGTTTGCTCCGGCGACGAGCTGCGCGAGGCGGGGGCGGCGATGGTGCTTGATTCGATCAAGGACATCCCCAGCGTCCTTCCAGAAATTAAGAACGAAGCGGCTAAGATATCACGAATGCAATCCTAAATGGACTTGTTAGGGAACTAGTTTCAAGTACGAGATTTCTAATGCGACTCTTTCTTGGCCTTCGCCTTTTTTTTCGGGACGATCTCGGAATAGATCTGGCGGACGAATAACGTGCCCCCGCATTTGTCGCAGGGTTTCTCGTCGGCCTTGTAGATGAAATCGCCGTCATTGAAATCCCGGGCCCGTTCCGAGTGGCAGGACTGGCACTCGAGCACCACTTGGATGATTTCTTTCTGGTTCCTCTTGAGCTTATCGTCGGAGACGGACGGGATCATGGGAAGTGACATGGCAATCTCCTCTTGGATGAACGGATATTTTATCTCTGGCCCTTCCTGGCTTGGTTTGCTCTCTTCGAGCCCGGAGACGACCTGCCTTGTCCTTTCGCGGGCGATTTCGGGCTACTTTTTGGCCCTCCTTCGTTCCCCCTTCCGGAAGAAGCCTTGTTTTCCTTCGACTCACTGCCTTTCTTCGGGAGCTTAATGCTTTTCTTGACCTCGTCCTCGCGCTGCTGTGCCTCAGCCTGCATGCGTTCCGCGCGCTGGGCCGCGAGCTGCTCGAGCATGTCCTGCTCCTCCCGAGGCAGGTCCTTGAGCTTGGGGATGGCGCATTGCACGTTGACGAACAGGTCCCCGCGGATGCCCTTGGGATCGCGGAATATCGGGACACCGTAACCTTCGACGCGGAGCGTTTGGCCGGGCTTCGTGCCAGCCGGGATCTTCAGTTTGATGGTCTTGCCATCGAGCGTGGTGATGGGCACATCCGCCCCCGTGACGAGCTGAACGTAATCCACGGTTACGTCGCGGATCAAGAGTTTGCCATCGCGCTGGAACACTGGATGGTCCTTGACCCGCACGACGAGTTGCAGGTCCCCGGGCATGCCACCGGCCGCATCCAAGTTGCCCTTTCCCTCCATGGGGATGACGACGCCCTCGTCAGGCAGGCCGGGCGGGATCCTGAACTTGATCGTGTCGATGTCGTTGACGATGCCCGTGCCCTTGCAGGTTTGGCACTTTTTCTTGATGATCTCACCCCGGCCACGGCAATCGGGACAGGGCAGGATCTGCTGGACGAGCCCGAACGCGCTGCGCGAGGTCTGGGTGACCTGCCCCCGGCCCTGGCATCGAGAACATTTCTCGGGTTTCGTGCCTGCCTCGGCGCCGGTGCCGTTGCATTCGCCGCAGGGAACCTTTCGCTTGACCTGGATCTCCTTCTCCACTCCGAACACGGCTTCCTCGAATCCGAGCTCGATTTGCATCTCGATGTCCGAGCCCACGCGTTGCACCTGCCGGCGGGCACCGCCCCTGCTTCGGCCACCGAAGATTGAGCTGAAGATGTCATCGAACCCACCAAATCCGCCTCCGCCGCCGAAAATATCATCGAAGCCACCACCGCCAGGAGCTCCGCCAAATCCATGAGACGGGTCCACACCGGCCCATCCAAACTGGTCGTACCGTGCGCGTTTGTCCTTGTCAGAAAGGAGCTCGTAAGCCTCGTTGATCTCCTTGAATTTTTCTTCTGCTTCCTTCTTGTTATCCGGATTCAAGTCTGGATGCCATTTCTTGGCGAGCTGGCGGTAGGTCCTCTTGATCTCGTCTTGGGAAACGTTTTTATTCAGCCCAAGAACCTCGTAAGGATCACGCTTGTTTTCGGCACTCAACTAAATCACGCCCGATGGCAAATTTGTTGCATAGAAGGCCACCAGCAAGGATTGCACTTTTAAAAGGATTCATTTCTAAAAAGTATAACACCCAATTCGGGATAGACTTTTTACATCAAGCGAAAGATCTCAAGGCCGATTAATCATATCCACACTAGTTCGTCAGCGCCCGTTATCGCCCGCTTGCTTGTAAAATCTAGACAAGCCTTAGCCGGGACAATCTTGGCCTCGATGTCCATATTTGTCGCAGCTTTCAATAACGGTCATTCCATTCCCGCACTTTCCGATTCTACACATCGGCATCGTGCACGTGGTAGTCGTCCACGAGTTCGATGCTCTCCACCTCCATGCAATCTTCTTCCAAGATCCCGGACACGATCACCTTGCACCCGAGCAGGGGACACAAGGCCTCGTCGTGCTGCCACGATGCCACGCCCTCACCCTTCAACAGGTGGAGAATGCCCTCGGGAAAGCGATATATATCCTCTGGATCCAGCAGTTGCAGGAAATACTCGGGGCCTTCCGACCTCGTCCTGATATGGTCGAGCCTGGAGGATAGATACCCTATGCATTCGTATCGTGACACGCGTGATCCCATTCCATCGAAACCTGACTTCGGATGAAAGATTCGATGGTAGAGTATATAGAGGCTTCCTTCCATTAATGTAAAGGAAAAATGATAATGCCCGCGATTGCCTTTCTTTAGTTCGAATGGCGACCTTTTACGAAACGGTGCACGGCTCGCCGCCCTCGGCAGGGATCGCCGGATCTGGCCGCGTCTTCAGGATGCGGTTGGTGATGGCGTCCAAGATGTAATCGCAGAGCCCGCACTTCCCGCAAATGTTGAGCGCGATCGCCCCGCACCAGCCCGAGGGGTCCGTGTACAGGGTCTCGCACGCCTTGCACCGCAGTATGACTTCGTCGGGGCCGGCTATCCTGTCTTGCCGGGCGTTGCGGTCCTGCGCAGCCACCGCTTCCGGATCCATTCCGGGCAAAGGTAGCCAATGTAGATGGAATAGGTCGTCACAGCCGTGAGGATCCAGCCGATCGTGGGGAATATCGAGTCCTGGCCCTGTGCCAAGCCCAAGCTTGTGAAGGCGGGTACCTGGACTGCGAATTCCTGCAGGACGAACATCGCGAAGGTCAGGATCAGGAAGTATCCCGATGCCCTGAGGTACGAGATCCCCTCATAAGACACGACATCTTGTGCTTTTTTCAAGTGGTGGAGTAATCGACTAGCGACGGTGATTAATAGGACATACAGGGTGATGGAAACGACGAGAAATATCAGCAGGACAGGGAGCGTGTCTTGTCCCGCGAGCAAGAAGGATATCGCGAGCGGAAGGATGCAGAGCTCGCCTATCATGACCAGGTACGAGTAACCCGGATATTTACCCTCCATGAATACTTGGACGATGAAAACCATCAAGAACGCGTTGGCAACCCCCGCTATGCCGAACGACAGGTTGGTTTGCACGTTCACGGCAAAGTTAAAGGCATCTCCGCTCAACCCAAATATTCTATAGATGGTAAATAGAAGCGGATCGAGGATCACGGCAGTGGCAAGAAAAAACACAATGAACGCCAAGATCCGAAAGGTATGCGATTTCTTCTTGTAATATCGCCTGATCACGATTATCATTATGATATAACTGAAGCTCCCAGCACAGATGGCCGCGATATACGCGAGCATTTGAAAGTAATTGTCAAATATCATGCAATCACCGCATCTTACGAGTCTCCTTACCACTTCCGTGTATTTATAAGGTCTGAAATGACCAGACAAGATTTGAAAAGACCGAAAAAAGTTGGATAAAAGGTTGGAACATGTTTCATTATCTTGTCCTGCGCAAGATAATGTTAATCGCACAAGCCAGCATTGCTATTAGCACCAAGTCAGATGTACTTATTCCATTCCGCGCCGAATATGATGAGGATTTCAGGTGGCCAATGTTGATTAAAACTAACCCATACTTAGTGTGAATAATTTCTGCAAAATCGAACGCCAATGGACGGAACTGGCCTGCCAAGCGCCCGTTATAGGTCGCGCACCGCCTTGTACTCACTTGTACTCGGGGGTGAAGAGTGGCGGACCAGGTCGGTCGTGACACTCGATAAATTGCAAATTCGGGATGTCGTTGGCTGCCACGAATGGATCACTGATCGATACATAGGCACCCGACCCAAAGGTCGGTTGAACTCAACAACGCCGAAAATCCTTGCTGTCGTGGTAAAAGCAGGGTTGTTAAACAAGAAGCTTTCATGCAAGCGTCCCGCTTTGAGAAGGAACGACACTTCATGGCTCGTCGTGGCGTACCTTAATGATCTTATTGGCAACGAGGCCTTACAAGGAATGCAAGACCTTGTCTTTCTCCGTCGCGTCCACTTGGTCCACGATCGCCTCGATCGGCATCCCCTTCAAGGCGAGCGAGAGCGCATTGTAATCAATATACCCGATGAGGCCGAGCATGAATGCCATCCGGGCCCATTTTGGTTCCATGGTCTTTTGAATCACGTCTGACGGCGAGATCGCCATCGAGGGATGCATCTTTCGCAAGGAATTGGTTCACCTTTTTCCGAGAAACTCGGTTTTCTGTTTCCGTGCACGAAGCTCGAAGCACGACAGAACGGAGAAATTAATTACTTATAACGCCTTTCGGCATCGAGTATATAGCAAATGGGAGACCACATGGAGCCACATAGGTCGCCACCCTCGACTTTATACCCCATCGAGTCCTGTTTTACGGGAGGCCATTCAGGTGACGAGTCCCATAAACAGGAGAATGGTTGGTCCAAAGCTGAAAGATCAAGCAGATGAAGAACCTGCCGCTGAAGCTGAGGAAGAACAAGCACCCGTCGAGGAGCCAGCTGAAGAAGTTGTCGTGGAAGAAGTTGCCGCCAAGGCAAACGAAGAACCTGAGCCGAAACTCGCCGCAAAACAGGCAAACTTGCCAAGAGGCGTGATCGAGTTGAACAGGGAAGAAATCCAGAAGCGCCAATTCATCTGCGAGAAAGCGCTTCCAAGTCCGAAGAAACGATCCGTAGTATTGTGACCCTTGCACTTGCAAGGGAGTGTGGTTTGCATGGCTGTCGAGATGGCACCGGAAAAACGGTTACGCGTTTCGTGTCCCTATTGCAACAAGGTGGGCGTGATCACCGTGGACAAGGATGTCATCGGCGATGGCAGGTTCGACCGGGGGGATTCGTTGGTGTTTATGCGGATATTCAAGGGCGAAATCTGCGAACATGAGTTCACGGTGACCCTCGACGCGAATTTCAAGGTGCGATGATTCGCTGCCGGAACGTTTCACGATGAAACGGAACCATGAAAGGTCTCGGCTGGCCTTGTACCATGAAACAAGGTTGCAAAGTCATCGACATCACCAATTGCGGCCGCACATTGAGCGGCGATGGATAGGTGCGGGCTGCTGGAACCAAAAAGAAAGAGTGTTTGAAAAATTGGGGGATTGAGGAGCATTTATATTATCCCTTGGGCAATCATTGCCTTGGCAACCTTGAGGAAGCCGGCAATGTTGGCACCAATGACGTAATTTCTGATACCATCCGGCCGGGGGTTCGGATCGTACATTGTTGCAGTTTCGTATGCGTTCCGGTGGATGTTACGCATAATTTCGTGCAGCTTCTCTTCGACTTCTTCAGGTGACCAGCGGATGCGCATGCTATTCTGCGCCATTTCCAGGCCAGAACAGGCCACACCACCTGCGTTTGCTGCTTTCCCGGGTCCAAACGAGACACCCGATTCGAGGAAGATTTCGATCGCTTCGAGCGTGGAAGGCATGTTGGCCCCTTCACAGACCGCGATGCAACCGTTGGCAACGATTTGCTCGGCATCATCCTTCTCGATCTCGTTCTGAGTGGCACAGGGCATTGCAATGTCGCATGGTATGCTCCATGGTCGCTTGCCTTCCATGTACTCGACGCCGAATTCATCAGCGTATTCCTTGATGCGGCCCATGCGGTTCTGCTTCAGGTCCATGAAGAAATCAAATTTTTTGCCTGAAACTCCCTCGGGGTCATAGATGGTTCCATTGGAATCGGACACGGTCACGACCTTACCACCAAGCTGGTTCACCTTTTGGACCGCGTACTGGGCAACATTCCCCGAGCCGGAGATGGTAACGACCTTTCCGTTTATGCCGTTCTCGTCTCCCCGGGCTTTGAGCATCTCCTCGACGAAATAGGTGGCACCATAGCCCGTTGCCTCGGGGCGGATGAATGATCCACCCCATTCTAAGCCTTTACCAGTGAGCACGCCGGTGAAAGCATTTTGGATTTTGCGATATTGCCCGAACATGTAACCGATCTCGCGACCTCCCACGCCAATATCTCCGGCGGGCACGTCCGTGTCAGGACCGATGTAACGCCAGAGCTCGTTCATGAATGCCTGGCAGAAATGCATGATTTCCGTGTCTGATTTTTCCTTCGGATCAAAATCAGATCCACCCTTAGCACCACCCATGGACAAGCCAGTGAGCGAATTCTTGAAGATCTGCTCGAAACCCAAGAATTTCAGGATGCTTAGACTAACCGTCGGGTGGAAGCGCAATCCCCCCTTGTACGGACCGATGGCAGAATTGAATTGAACACGATACCCTCGGTTTATGTTGATCTGCTTGTTGTCGTCCATCCATGCGACCCTGAAGATAACTGTTCTCTCTGGTTCGACAATGCGCTCCAAGATCTTGTTTTCAACGAACTCGGGATGCTTTTCAACCGCCGGTTCCAGTGATTGGAGAACTTCCGTGACTGCCTGCTGGAATTCTTTCTGTTCCGGATACCGGTTCTTGATAGTCTCGATGACATTCTCAACGGTTCCGTTCATGACATTCACTTCAAAGCTCAATACCGTGCTTTGTTAATTGCTGGAGGCAATTATAAAGCGTTCATTCACGAAAGTCACGATTTCCCAAAGAAATGGGCAAAAAAAGATCAATATAATGCAAAAAATGCTGCAGTTTTGTGAATGAGACCTTGGATGCGGAACAGATTGTAATCCGACTAACCTGACTCGATCGATTCTTGTTTGCATACATCACAAAAGATCTATTCCAAGTGTCTACCGCAAATCTACATCGAAGACCTCGTGGTAAGCCGATAATCCATAACGGAGAAAGCATAGAATGCAGTAAATTAGAACCACTATTCGCGGTGCTGTTCGAGCGCGCTGAGCCTGTTGCGAGGACTTCACTTGTAAGTCACGAGAGATGCCAGATCTTTTCTCGATGTCGGCGGTGGAATCGTCTCGGGATACCCGAGCGGCAAGATCGTGGTCAAGAGTTCGTCCTTTGACAAGCCAAGGAGTGCGGCGGCCTTGTCACGGCTCATCGCTCCGATCCAGCAGGTCCCGATTCCCAGGGCCCACGCCATCAAGCACATTTGATGTGATGCCATCGACGTGTCGTGGATGTACCACTTCGGCGCGACTTTTTTGTTCGCGACGATCGCGATGAGGACCTGCGCGTCCTTAACGAAATTTCCGTATGTTGCCGCCTTGGCCAACGTTTGAATGAGCGTGGCATCCTTGATCACGATGAATCGCCACGGTTGCTTGTTGCTCGCTGATTGGCACCAGCGACCCGCCTCCAGGATCATCTCGATCGCCTCGTCTGGCACGGGATCGGCTGTGTATGCCCGGATCGATCGCCGGTCTTTCATGAGGTGCAAAACATCATCTGGTTCCATGATCGATTGTTTCAGTCGTGGTGCAGATAAGGTTCTTTCGCACACGGAACTGAAATTTAATCCCTTACCAAATTCGATTAGGATTGGTATCCAGATTTAATTTTACCCGAGGATCCGGGCGAATTTGGGACGTTGCTTGACATTCGGGGGACATGACATCCTGCATTTTTTCATCGCCGACTATCCCAAGGTGCGGGCGCGGGTCATTGTGGCCTGGTGATGCGTTTGCGTCACGACTCGGTTCAGCGCAAGGTAAACGGGTGTAATCCTTGCAAAAAAGGAGGAAAATGATTCCAATTTATCGAAGAGCGCGGTGTTATGTTTGTTTTTTCATTTCCTTCGAACCCACCAGATGAAAGCAATCGTCACGGGTATCGCGATGATTAATAAGTCCCACAAGAAGGCTGCAAGCACCGAAATGACGAGATACGAAAAGGTCCACAGTCCAAAGGCTTTGCTCCAGTTACCATCGGCGCCGATGATGATTAGCCAGGTGATGAACACGAAGATATTGAAGATACCCCCGGCGCTACCCCTTCTGGCTCTCCTGCGTGGTCTTTTTTCTCTTGGCCCACCGAAATACTCCTGCCTTTCCCCTGCAGGTATCCTCTTCCACCACAGGAAATAGATGCAGATTGCCGCCGCGATGATGGGCAGCACGATGAGAAGAAGCCCCCACAGGATGAGGTCTACAAGAAGCGACACGAGATAACCAACCGTCCAGAGACCCAAGGTCGGAGGGTATCGCACCAGCGCCTCGGGCCCCGTGGTCCTCCAGAGAAACACGGCGATCGCGCCAACGACCGCGCATGCAATCCCCGCTGCAATGACGAGTGCCATTTTCCAATGTTTTTGCAGGAAGTTTTTCCACGTGTTTTTTGGGATTTCTTGAAATCCTTCTGCCATGATTCTGATCCCCTAATCGATTTCTATTTATTTGATAATAGATGCTTCATCTGCGGAGTGACCGATAACCCGCACCATCATGTACATGATCGATGATGCCACGACCTTACATCGGGACAATCATTCAAAAAACTTGGAGAGTCCAATCCTTGTCTTCCTCCCCATTATGCTCACCGTGTGATACAGACACTACATACTCAAAAAAGCATCTGCCGATCTTCGTGTTCTTGGTCTTCCATTCGAAGATTACAACCAGATTGCCGGTATTCAGTAATTAGCTTTCGTGGAATGCGACCCGACCCACGGGGCACGCCCGTATGCACTCGAAGCACTCGTAGAACGACCCTTGACTTAAAGCTTGCCAGTGACGCCAAATGTCAATTCCGCGAATCCTTTTAAGGCGTTGCACGGGATCCGGTTCAGCGGCAATTTCCCCAATGAACTTGAGCAAGTCTGGCAAGCCATTTTGCATGGCAAGAGGCGCACACTTGCGGGGGTCGCACCCCGATTCGGTTAAAATAGCTCCTGCCGGGCAAGCGTCTACGCACGCCCCGCATTTCGTGCAATATTCCTCTTTCGCCTTCGGCGTGGGCTCCAGATTGGCGTCGGTGACGAGGCCAAAAAGGCGCACCCGCGGGCCGAATTGAGGCGTAAGCAGAAGGTCATTCAAACCACGCGTGCCCAACCCGGCCTCAACGGCGGCGAGTTTCAAGTTGATGTCTCCCTTGAGACCGAACGTGTTGTAGGACATTTCCACGGGTAAATAAGCCGGAATCGGAACGGCGTGGAACCCTTGCCGCTCAATCCATCTCGCTGCCTGAACGCAGAGTATTCCCCCTTCCGCGTATATGGCGTGTAACGTGTACCGTGCTGGGCGGGTATTACTTGGGCAAGCGTCCAAAGCGGACTCGGGGAACTCGAGGGCGAATGTCACGACTGCCCTTGCTTGCGGGCACATGGCTGCGACTAGTTGCTCATATCGTTCATCCGTCAAGAGCGGCTCGATCGCTGCCACGCCGGCGAGATCGGTCCCTTTTTCCCGTAAAAAATTCAGCATCAATTCCGTCGTGAGTGGCGAGTTCATGGGTATCATTATTTAGAATTTAGGGATTATGAAATCTTTCTTGTTTTCAACCCACAAGCGTATATCACGGTTGTTAAGAATAGAAAATGCGTCTCGCTGAAATTGTTCTGCACGTGCTTTCCTCTAAATAATATGAACGTGTCCATCAATCCCCTCTTGACATCGGCATCCACGTTCGCAGAAAATATCAATCGTTTCTTTCCGGGGAACACCCGAATGTAGCTTCTTCTCCCGTTCGTGAACACCCTGAACAATCCACGTGGAGACCCTTGTTTTCGCCAAGATATGATGCTAAAAAAAGTATCGGAAAATGTTTGTCAAGATTTATTAGGTGCCCCTAATGAAATTATTTTAATTAGGTTTGCCTAATTAGGCAGACCTAACTAAGACCCAGATAGGCAAAAGAGCCAATGTCTTGGAGTTGAAACGTGATGGAAAACATGGTAATTTCGACAAGAGGCTTGACCAAAAGATTTGCCAACCTCGTAGCCGTCGACCACGTGAGCATTGAAGTTAGAAAAGGCGAGATATTCGGACTCCTTGGACCTAATGGAGCTGGAAAGACGACGTTGATTCGCATGCTCTGCACTCTTGCTCGTCCTTCCGAGGGGTCTGCAACAGTGGCCGGCTTCGATATTCGCTCGGAGGGGAGCAAGATCCGGGAGCATATAGGACTTGTTTCGGAAAAAATGATCATGTATGCGCAGCTCACGGCAAAGGAAAACTTGCGACTATTTGGCCGGTTTTATCACATCCCCCAGCCTGAACTGGACAACCGGGTCAACCAATTGCTTGAATTAGTAGACATGGAAAAATGGGCCGACAAGCAAATAGGGCGGTTCTCAACCGGAATGAAGCAACGTATCAACGTGATCCGGGCCCTCCTCAACGAGCCCGATATCCTGTTCTTGGACGAGCCCACGCTCGGGTTGGATCCGCAGACCTGCAGCGAAATCCGCCAATTTCTCCGGCAGATCAACACGACTCACGAGACAACGCTGATTTTGACCACGCACATCATGGTTGAAGCTGATAATTTATGCAACCGAATTGCGATCATCGATCACGGGAAAGTCGCAGCGCTCGACACGTCCGAAAATTTGAAGAGAATGGTTTCTGGCAGTGAAATGAAGGTAATCGAGATCGATATCCGGAACCTGACGAATGATTTGGCGTCCTCTATCGATGCGTTAAATTGCGTGAAGACCAGCAGTCGCCTGAACGAGACCCACATCCGGGTACAAGCGGAGGGGGAGGAGGTATTTGACGAGATCATTGACGCAGTGCGCAATGCGGGGGGCAAGATCAATTCCATCAATCGACTTGATCCGACGCTGGAGGACGCATTTTTGCAGATCACGGGAAACGAGGTCAGGGACCTGTCTGTTGCGCCTGGATCCATGGAACGTCCTGGTTTGCGCAAGACAACCCGAGCGCGGTCTGCATTCAGTTAGGATATTGCAAGGAGGCCATACCATGACACTAATATCTGCACTGGAAGACTGCGCGTGGGTGTGCTGGAAGGATTTGAAGGAGTTTAGTCGCAGCAAAGACCAAGTGGTAATGCTGGTACTCTACCCGTTATTGTTTATGGTGATTTTTGGATTCATCTTCCCGAACAGTAACACTGTTGCGAACCAGCCAATAGCAGTCGCGAATCTGGACGGTACGAACAATGGCAGTATCGGGTATGCTATTTACGATGCGCTAAATGCAACGAACAACACGAACGGCGTGCCTTATTTCGCCCTTAAAAATGCTACGAATACATCAGAAGCCGCAGCGTTTGACAGTATCAAAAGTGAAATTCAAAATAAACAAATAGTCGCAGGCATCATCATCCCCGCAAATTTGACGGAATGCGTCGAAAATGGGACGGAATGCAATATTACTGTTATCACGGACCAGGCAAACCCTCAGATGTCGTTAGAAATGCAAAGCATCTTGAGCCAGGTGATTTCCTATCTCGGGACCTCTATCGCGCAGAAGGAAGTTAATGCAACATTATTGCATTTCTCAGTAAATCCCATAAATGTTACCCCATTGGGCATTCACTTTCAAGGGCTTATCCCCGGCAACCCCTCCTATTTTGATTTCCTTGCCCCAGGAGTTCTGGCGATTGTCATAATCTTTGTTTTGGCAACGGGGTTCCCGCGCACGATTTCCTATGAAAAGGACATAGGCACGATGGACGGGTTGATCATGACCCCGATCCCCAAGAGTTCGATAATCCTCGGTAAAACTTTAGCCCAAACCATCAAGGGTCTCTTGCAAGGTTTGATCGCATTGCTGGTCGCTGTATATATTTTCGGCGCGGTGGTCAACGGGAGCATCGCCCTCGTGTTTCTGGTCTTGTTCCTCTGCATCTTTAGCTTCGCTGGAGTGTTTCTCTTGATCTCCTCGTTCGCTGACAATGAAACAACGGCCACTGCCGTAACAACGATGATCTCAATGCCAATGATGTTTCTTTCGGGCGTATTCTTCCCCATTTCCCAAATGCCAGCATGGCTTCAACCTCTCTGCAACGTGTTACCGATGACCTACGCGGTGTCTGCGCTGCAAAAAGTGATGTTACTGGGAGCTCCGATAAGCGCTATCGTCCCTGAGATCATTTACCTGATCGTGTTTGGCACCGTATTCATGATTCTTGCCCTCTTCACGTTCAGAAGGGTTATGAGCAGGTAAACTGATTCACCATCAGGACGTTCATGCATTTTTCGTTGATTTTCAGGACTTCCCGGAGATGTGCTGGGCCGATGTGCAACCATCATATTTCAAGAAGCCCTTCACGTCGTGAAATCGGGCGATATTCCCGACATTCGCGTTGATCTATGCCGCGGAGGATCTTGATCGATAAAAAAAAGTTGGCACGTTACGCGGACCATTTGATTTCAACGCTCCCCACGCCACGGCCTTCAAGAAATGCTTGGCCGATTGAATTCGGCCTGATTTTTTTAAACCACGAGGGACTTCGCAAACGCCTGGGCTGCTTCCTCGTCCTCTTCGTTCGGGTGCCCGCGTGCGCATTCGAGATACGCGTCCACCTTCTCCTGGTCACCTTGATAGAGTTGCAGCAGCATCTCTACGGGTGTAACCGTGTTTTCCCCCGCGCATTCGAATTCCCCGACGACCGTGGAACCGGCCTTTTCAACTTCCCTGTGGACCTTGAGAAAGGCATTCTTCCACATATCCGGGTCGGGATTGGAATGCGTGGTGAAGAACGCGATCCGCGGTGGCAAGGCGGTGGCAGTTTTCACGAGGGTCTGGATGGTATCGCCCACCTTTCCCATGTAGACACCAGATCCGAGCACCGCAAGGTCGTAGTCACCCATGCCGGCGGGGTCAACATCCGCAGCGGGCATGACCGTCACATCTTCCGTTTCAAGCGCCCCCGCCATCGCGCGGGCTATTCTCTCCGTGTTGCCTGATTTCGAATGGTAGCATATCAGAATCTTCGTGGCACATCCCCTTCGAGAGGTTGTTTTCCAATTGTACAAATAGCCATAAAAACGTATGTGCATACTGCCGCGCAAAGATGCTGGCGGTGTCGGTAAAAGCTGTCGTGCCCCTGTTCAGAATCCCTTCAATTCCTCTCTTCGAAAACTTCGTCAGTGAACTATTTCGGATAGACTTTGAAGAGTATGGAGGGAACACCGACCAGGACCTTTGCCAATCCCATTTTAGCTCTAGCGGCAACATCCTCGGATCTCGTCCACCTCCTCCTTCTGGATTCTCTCCCGCCATCGGCTAGAGGAAAAGACGATTAGAACACGTTCTAGACGACCTTAATGAAGAATAGTTTCTTGGATATCTCGGGCTTCGCCTTCCTGCATACCAATCCTATCACGCCTGCCACGATCAAGCCTATCCCAAGCAAAAGGAACGCGGAAAATATGATGATCACGATTGGGGGAGGTAAGAAGTAGTAATAGTTGGGATAGATGACAAGAGCACTAAAAATTATGCAAAAAGCCAACACGATCGCCCCGATAAGCAAGGACGCGATTCCATCTAACAAGATTCTCTTCTGAACGATTTGATCGGTGCGCGTTGCCCCCATCCCTTGGGGGATTGATTGTTCAGTCGGTTTTTTCTTTTGCTTCAAGAGAAACAGCGAAGCAGCTACTGCCCCTTGACCGGGCTCCTGCCCCTTGACCGGGGCTGCTTGGCTCGGTGCAATTCGGACAGGACGCTGTTGGAAAACTCGGTGACCAGCCCTCGTTCGTGCATTGCTTCGCAGGCAATTTCTTGGAGGATGGCGCGGTGCTGGCGCCCGTACGGGTCCGTAGCCATGAACCGTCCCTTCGGTGTGAATCTATGGTGGCAGGGCTTTTTGAACGTTTCATATACGTTCTATATAGAAGTTCGTCGCCATGGAAAAAAGACATGGCCGGGGCTCCCATTAAACTTGCCGACATTTTTGGATTTCTGGCCTTCATAAGGTGAATTCATCGCCGGCTTGGCCCGGGCGCTGGATCGCCCACGGGTATGCAAGAATGCTCTTGCTGGGGCTCGCCTCGTTCCCGAGCGGCCCGGTGATGTCACTATTCGACACGGCGATCGGCTGGTGCTTCACGGGCGTCTCGCTCATCGGGGCGAGCTGCATGCCGCTCGGGATTGTCATGCTGGTGGCGCGAATCGACTGGAGCCCGAAAATCGAGTAAGGAGAAGGCCTTGCACGTGAAATAATTGCATACCATGTTATAAAATTTTGAGTCAGAGGGTTTTATCCCGCACCCAAACCGGGGCATCGCTGGTCTCGAGATACCATTTCACCAGTCGATCCTTGAGGCCATTTATCACGGGCGTGAATCGAGGATCGTCGACCATGTTTTCCATTTCGTGGATATCTTCTTGCATGTCATATAACTCGTTCTTTTGGCTAGGCTGGCTCCTGAGAACCAACTTCCACTTCTCGGTACGAACCATGACGGTCCTGCAGACGGTATCAGGTATCTCCTTCGGAATTTGGACTTTTTCATAATAGACGCCAGTTAACGGATTTTCCGTGCCGCCTGCCCGTTCCTCGAAACATTCCTTGTCCGTCTCGTCGTAACCGCCTTCGGCAAACACAGCGTCGCGGTGCACCGACGCGCTGTTCATCAAAGGTATTAAGGATTTGCCAAAGTGCGTGTAAGGTGCTTCGATGCCCGCGATCTCGAGAATGGTGGGAAAGATATCGATCGTTTGTGTCAGATTTTCGATGATCGGTGAAGGGGGATGCATGCCCGGGATCCTGACGACCAATGGGACATTAAGCAGGCAATCTTGCATGGCATTCGGCCATTTTTCCACCAAGCCATAATCGCCTGCGAAGTCGCCATGATCCGACATGAAAAATATCGATGCTTGCTCGTACAGGCCAGCATCCTTCAATGCGCTGGTGATTTGCCCGATCTGGTCATCGAGACGGGAGACCATGCCGAGATAGATAGCCCGAATCTCCTTGAAATCGTCTTCATCCATCCGGTTCAACCCATAACGATCGTGCATGATCGACATGAATCCTGGCTTGTCATCAAGCAGTGCGGGCAGTGGTGTATCGACTTGGTCCCGAGGATACATGGAGAAATACGGCTCCTCGACCGTGTAAGGCGGGTGCGGAAAGGCGAATGGGACGTACAAGCAGAAAGGCTTCTTTCGGCCCCTGTTCCTTTGCTTACGGATGAATTTGATCGCGTTTTTGGTGATTATCGCATCCGGGTCCATGTTCGCTTGCAATGCCGTTCTTAAACCAAAGTGAAAAGAATTCCGCAGCTTTCCGTCGAGTGGATGAGGGTTGAGTTTCAAGAACTTGCTGAAACTATCGAAAATCGATGATTCATCGACGGTCCTCTTTTTGAGAACAAAGATCGTGAAAGCTTCTCTCAGTAATTTGATGACATTTGAAAACCCGAGACGCGGGAGGATCTTTCTCACCATCGCAGGGAGAAAACCGACATATTTCGAAACGCTCCCTTTCATGGCTCTCTTTGAAAACAGGTGATTTCTCCCAATCAAGACCGTGTGATACCCGCCAGCTTTGAGAAATTTCAGAAGATTATCCTCGTTCGGGCGTAAAGGCAGGTCCAACCCACGATGGCCGCCGTCGTGAACATATTTTCCCGTAAAAACGCAGCACCGAGCAGGGGTACACACGGGATTCGGCGAAAAATTGCGGGTGAATGCAACACCGCCATCACTTGCAATGGATCTGATGTTTGGCGTTTTAATACGAGCGTCGGTGATGCAATCTCCTCGCATCTCGTCGGCCATGATGATTACAATGTTGGGTCTACCCATTGCACGGTCACGAATTTTATGCTATCACATATGGACTCGAGAAATAAAAAATGAAGGCGGCGGCCTTGCTGGCTAGGTGGCCGTAGTAGACCGGGAACAGGTCCGAGGCTTCCCTGTCCGACGCCTTGATCGCCCGCTCCCGGTCGACCAGGTGGTCGCCGCATATCAATGCGGCGCTCGAGGTCTTGGAAATCTATCCAAGTCCAAGATATTTGACCGTGTGAAAGCTCCTTGACGATACGTGCACAATGCTTGGCGTGGTTTTCAAAGGGCTCATGTGTCGGAGGACACTGATTTCCGCGTGACCGCGACGGTACCCGGGTGGGACCCCGTTTCGGCTTCAGTCGTCGGCCGAATTATGAAATGCTTGGTAACCCGTCATCCGAGACGGCAGATTTATTTCATTTTGCACGATTTTTTCGTGTCATCAAATATATATCATTGAAGTGTAAGTGGTTTAATTCAGCCGGAGGTGGTACCTCATCCGGACTGCTCAACGGGATGGGAATTATTGATTGAGAACCTTTTTGTTCAAGAGCATACAGGTATTCCTTCCTCACCCATTCCGAATTCGCGGTGTTTTTTGACCAGAAGAGCAATAATACATCCTTTTCCATAATGTTGCGATAGATCTCTTCTTCCCATTCTTCCCCTAACCGCAAGGATAACACGTCGAGAAATACATCGACGTTTAATGCTTGGAGCGCTCTAATGTGTTGCAGAACTTCCTCACGGTCCTTTGAACTGTAGGAAGCGAAAGCAGATTTGACAAATTGCTGGATTTCTTGAGTCAATTGACCGGGTTCCTCGGAAACTTCCCCGATCGCCAGTTTAAACATGATCCTGAGAATCTTTTGGTTCAGTTTGAGAATATCCACATATCCAACCACGCTGTGCTGCTGGAAATCCTCGGGCACCGTTATTCCAAATTGCGCGTTCGTTGGTTCCCCCAACCACACGATGGTCTCCGTACCATTATGGATGATGATTTCCGGGCTTTCAAAGGATAATTGAGCAGTTATTTCCTCCTCCATGCTCATGAGTATCGGGCCTTTATTTTGCAGCGAGATGGTTCCCACGGTTATTTTCTGGGCCAGCAAATCTGATTGATCGGATCCATATAACCACAATTCGATCATGGTTTGTTGGCCAAGGGCAACGGTTTGAGGGCCATAAACCGAGAAATTGACCTTGCTCTTTGGTGTTTCCACCTTCTGCGCCCTCGATGCAGCCAGATCATCAATTAACCTTGAGAAATCGACTGGGCTTCCACAATTCTTGCAGAACTTGACCCCTGCAGGATTTTGGGAGCCACAATTGGTGCAGAAGATCACGTTTGATCCCGACGATGACGGTTCGGGCAGGGAAACCGGAGCGATGCTCGCGCTCACGGCCATTTGTGGCATGTATTTCTCCTGCCCGTACTTGATGTTCCTGCTCGAATTGTCCTTGCTCTTTGGTGTTACCACCTTCTTCTCCATTATCGCAGCGAGATTGGCTGCCACTTGAAAAGTTGGTAGATATCGTTGGAGGCAATTTTCACATATAAGACCGGCTATTTCTTTTTCTTGCCAGGTAAAATTAATAGGTTTGATTGTTTTCTTCTTTCCACATTCTGGGCAGGCGGGTATTTTAATATCGGTATATTTTACAGTTCTTTCTACCCCTCCTTTGGTATTAAATAGGTGTATGGCAATTCCTCCCTCCGCGCTCTTTTTTGTTGAAATCTCTACGAGATTAACGATCAAAAGCTTAGGATCCTTGCCCTCATTTGCACCCTTTTTTATTTTTGCCATAATTCTCACTTTGATTGATCTATTCAAGATTTGAGTAAATTTGATTGGTTTATTTAAATAATTTTTTGATGAATCGGGGATTTGGTTGCTAAGTCTTCGCTCATCTTCCATTTGATATACGGCACTTCATTCTGGATGGCTCTGTTGTATTGATTAAATTCCTTGATATGTTCTCGTGGTGACATTCATCTTCACCCCAGACTTGAATAACGATTCTTGTTGTTAGAGAGAATCCCTCAAGGTTTCTCGCATAGAGTCTCGTGCCTCGACAATGCCCTTCAAAATGTCGACGCGTTCCTACGCGATCCGCTTGGACTTTCTCTTCATCGCGTCGCGGAACGAGCGGTTGTCCACGAGCTTGTTCGGTTTTGCGTAATATGCGCGTACGCCGTGGGATATGTCGTTGACGAGCGATTTTTCCGATTCACCGTGCTTTACACCACAATGATATAAGCTATAAGTCCGGATGTCTTCGACGCTAGAAGATTTTATTGCGTTCGGTAAATTGTAGGTTACATTCGACATTTCATGTCCCATCCCCTTGTTATGCGTGGATTGTTCTGGATGCTGTGAAGCATCGGTCCATTCTCGTTTCTTAGAATCCATTTTCGCATTGAAGTTATAACACTATCTTTCTGGTTCCCATGAAGACTTTTTAGTGCCTTCGTGGGAAAATTAACAACCAAAAACACCCTCCATTAGAATTCACTTCGATCGAACGAGATGTAATCGAGCAATGCCAGTAAAACCAAATGCAATACCAAAAGCCATCGTTGAACACGTGATATCACGGCTCCCTAATGGGCTGGTTGATGGCTTGTCTGGATTCATTCACGACAGCTTGTGGGAAAAACAAATTGCTCAAGGTTTCCACCACCCATCTGAAATGCACAAAGAATGGGATCCGGCCAACTCGCAAAAGTTTCGCGATAAATGCCACAGCGACATCCGAGACGATAGGGCATCTCACCTCCTCCCAAAGCCTCAACCTCTCAAAGAATATGCTGCCTTGTCTCCCCGAGAGATAGGCAACCTGTCTTCGCTCCAGATCCTCAATCACTCGGAATATAATGGAGATGAAGGATTTGCCGGTCACCTGCATCACGCAATGTCTCTAGGAGGCCGGATGAAACCAGTTCATGAACTTGTCATCGACGGAACGTACGAGGATGCATTCATCGTCGGGTTTGATTCGTGCGAAAAATCATGGTCATAAAAACAGCTCGCGGTCGCCATCGCGGGAGAGCACCCTTCATTCGACGTGCTAGGACAGCCCCCGGAGACGCAGGATATACACCGTGCCGCCAAAGTCCCCAGCTGCGATGCCTTGCCCCGTGCGATCCGTGGCGATTGCTTGGAGCACACCGCCCGCGGGAAAAGTCGCAAGGACATTTCCCGTGGCGGCGTCCCACAGCTTCAGCGTCTTGTCGTCCGACGCGGAGATGACCGTTACCCCGTCCGGCGACCACGCGCACGCCTTAACAAAGCTCGTGTGCCCGGCCAGCGTGCGCAGGCACTCTCCCGTAGCGGCATCCCACACCTTCAGCGTGGTGTCGTTCGACGCGGAGATGACCGTTACCCCATCCGGCGACCACGCGCACGCATTGACATAGGCCAAGTGCCCGGCCAGCGTGCGCAGCTCCGCGCCCGTGGCGGGGTCCCACAGCTTCAGCGTCTTGTCCCACGACGCGGAGAGGACCGTCGTCCCATCCGGTGACCACGCGCACGCCTTAACAAAGCTCGTGTGCCCGGCCAGCGTGCGCAGCTCCGCACCCGTGACGGGGTCCCACAGCTTCAGCGTCTCGTCGTCCGACGCGGAGAGGACCGTAGTCCCGTCCGGTGACCACGCGCACGCCCAGACCTCATTCGAGTGCCCGGCCAGCGTGCGCAGCTCCGCGCCCGTGGCGGCGTCCCACAGCTTCAGCGTCTTGTCGTGCGACGCGGAGAGGACCGCCGCCCCGTCCGGCGACCACGCGCACGCCCAGACACTATCCGCGTGCCCGGCTAGCGTGCGCAGCTCCTCGCCCGTGGCGGCATCCCACAGCTTCAGCGTGTGGTCCCACGACGTGGAGAGGACCGTCAATCCATCCGGCGACCACGCGCATGCTTCGACCCGGTCCGCGTGCCCGGCCAGCGTGCGGAGTTCCTCGCCCGTGGCGGCGTCCCACAACTTCAGCGTCTTGTCGTCTGACGCGGAGAGGACCGTCGCCCCGTCCGGCGACCACGCGAATGCCCTGATCAGATCCTCGTGCCCGGCCAGCGTTCGCAGCCCCGCGCCCGAGGCGGCGTCCCACAGCTTCAGTGTCCTGTCCCACGATGCGGAGAGGACCGTCGCCCCGTCCGGTGACCACGCGCACGCCCAGACCTCATCCGCGTGCCCGGCTAGCGTGCGGAGTTCCTCGCCCGTGGCGGCGTCCCACAGCTTCAGCGTTCTGTCGGCCGACGCGGAGAGGACCGTCGCCCCGTCCGGCGACCACGCGCACGCCCTGATAGCTCCCGCGTGTCCGGTCAACGTGCGCAGCTCCTCGCCCGTGGTGGCGTCCCACAGCTTCAGCGTTCTGTCGGCCGACGCGGAGAGGATCGTCGTCCCGTCCGGCGACCACGCGCACGCCGTGACCCAGTCCGCGTGCCCGGCCAGCGTGCGCAGCTCTGCGCCCGCGGCGGCGTCCCACAGCTTCAGCGTTCTGTCGGCCGACGCGGAGAGGATCGTCGCCCCGTCCGGCGACCAAGTACATGCATGTACCCAGCTCGCGTGCCCGGCCAGCGTGCGCAGCTCCGCGCCCGTGGCGGCGTCCCACAGCTTCAGCGCGTCGCCCGACGCGGAGAGGACCGTCGCCCCGTCCGGCGACCACGCGCATGCCTTGACCATCCCCGCGTGTCCGGCCAGCGTGCGCAGCTCCGCGCCCGTGGCGGCGTTCCACAGCTTCAGCGTGTTGTCCCCCGACGCCGAAAGGATCGTCGACCCGTCCGGCGACCATGCGCACGCCGTGACCTCTCGTGAGTGCCCGGCCAGCGTGCGCAGCTCCGCGCCCGTGGCGGCGTCCCACAGCTTCAGCGTGGCGTCGTACGATGCGGAGAGGACCGTCGCCCCGTCCGGAGACCACGCGCACGCCGTGACCCAGCTTGTCTGCCCTGCCAGTGTGAGGCGGCACGGGTCTTGCCCCCGCGGCTTGTTCACCCACTCGAAGTGGGGAAAAGGATCCGCGGCCAACAGAGCCCGCGCCTCTTGCTCGAGCCGCGCGGACTCGCCCTGGTTGAGGGCCTGCTGCAGGCACAGGGAAGGATCCCGCCGGAGTACGTGGGCGTCTGCCTGCAGGAAGCGGTGGCACTCGGCCACCGCTGGGGTGTACGCCTCTGAATCCAGGCGTATGTCCTCGTAGTCACGGAGGAAGTCGTCCACCTGCCCCGCCGCGACCCGTCTTTCCACGTACGCGAGATCAGCGAGAATCGTCGAGGCATCCTCGGGCCGCTTGGCCTCGAGGAGGTGGTGGGGCAAGTGGCGGAGCAAGTAATCGTCCAACCTCCTGGGACCGGCGCAATACATTTCCCACCCCACCGCGGCGAGGGTCTCGTGCCCCCGGGCGGGGACAATGAAAAACTGGGGGCCGGCCTTTGCCGGGTCGACGAGCCAGTCGATCATGGACTTGTGGGATGGCCGGACGCGCCCGCCCTCGGAGGGGAACAGCGACCCGAGCCGCCTGAGGGCCTCTGCCCGGGCGTACTCGTTCCACCCGAGCACCCGGTCCAAGGTCGCCACGGGAACGGGCTCTCGGGCCGCCGCCACGACCTCCAGCAGGGGCCGGATCATGGTCGCATACTCGACCGGGTCAGGGAACTGGCGGCTGAAAAAGTCAAAGTACACCCCACCCAAGCCCTGCGGGAACTGGTCAACGGCGTCCAACGACAGCGTCCCCCCGAGGACGTCCCGGCACACGAGGTCGGCGTAGAGGAACACGCCCTCGCTCTTGTCCAGGATGGTTTCCACCAAACTACCAGCGTCCGCCCGGGTTTCGAGGCGGGAGGCCAGCTCGTGCTGCAGGAACTCGCGTATGTCGGCGCGGTTGGCCTCGGTCTCGGTGTCGAGGACGAGCGGGTTCAGCCCTTGCAGCGGGCTCGTGACGGGCGTCTCCGGGCGGCTGGTCACGACGATCCCGAGCCACGGCGGGAGGCGAGGGGCGTTGCGGGCGAGCATCTCCGCGAGGGGGTTCCGGTCCCTCTCGCTGGCCTCGTCGAGGGCGTCGATGAGGATGAGGCACCGTTCCCGTTGGCCGTCGATGGCGGTCCGCAGCGGGTTGGCGAGCAGGTAGTCGAAGAGTTCCGCCGCCTCCTTGTCGCCGAGGGAGCGAATCTCGGGCAGGCCCAGCAGGAACTTGCGATAGTCGGGGAGACGCGTGGCGAGCTGGAAGGCCAGCGTGCGCACGACCCGCCGGGCGTCCCGGTGGTCCTGCTTGTCGTGCTCGCAAAACTGGACAGCGACCACCTTGTGCTTCTCCCGGTGCGCGAGGTTGGCGGCGAACGCGCTCTTACCCACGCCCGGTGCCCCCACGATCCAGAAGACCCGGCTGGCGGGGTCCGCCGCGGCGCGCCATTCCTCGACAGCATCGGCCAGCCATGCCCGCCCCACGAAGGGTTTCCGGAGCAACTCTGACAGGCGGGCCTCAGGCGAGATGGGCGCGAGTGCCTGCTTCAACTGCTCGATCTCGCCTGCGAACCGCGCGCTCTCCTGGCTCTCGAGGACGCGCACGATCTCGTCAATTTTGTCCTTGTACCAAGATTCCCAAGCGGACTCTCCCATGTCGCCCTTCTCCTTCCAATCGTGCATGTCCAGCCATTGGATGTAGCTGATCGTCGCCGGGGGCTGGACATCGCCCTCGGCCTCGGCGAGGACTGTCTGGATGTTCCCGCCCTTCACGCCCACGGCGATGGCGATCTCGTCGAGGCACACGCCCGGGTCCCGCGTGGAGTGCTTCGAGAGGAACGCCACCACGCGGTCGCTCCCGAGGATCGAGTCAGTGATATCGCGCCGCCAGTCGTCCCCCGCCTTGATTTCGGCCTTGTCGACCCAGACATCGTGCCCGCGCGCCGCGAGGTCCCCTTGGATGCGCCGCACGAGCGGCTCGTTGGCATCGTGGCCGTAGCTCAGGAAGACCTTCAAGTGCAAGCCACCAGGCGGGGCCCCCGCGCCACCGCCAAGGGATAGGGACTCCGGCCCGGGCTCCCGCTCGGCCGTGAAAATCTGGTCGCACACATTGCACACGAAGTCCTGCCGGGACTTCCGGTAAGTGACGTCCGTGGACCCGCATTGCGGGCACGCCGGCTGGTTGCTCTCGCCCATTTTAAATCATTCCACCAGTTGATTTCTTGCTAACTCTTTCGTGGGTGAAATTTAAAAAGGTGCATCCGATCTTGAGTTTTTCAACTCTACCTCTTTTTAACGACAAAAAGGCTATCATTACTCGACGCAGCCATGCAGGACGGTGGAGATTTTCATGAGAACGGATTTAAACCTGATCCTGAAAATGTCTACAAAG
>Ga0326727_10003141_pt1 | contig 53831 bp, 31 predicted proteins | sample MB2enrmetagenome_FD_207643 | JGI IMG/M metagenome (GOLD analysis project Ga0326727, IMG submission 207643) | Lab enriched peat soil microbial communities from McLean, Ithaca, NY, United States - MB29MY | ecosystem: Environmental > Terrestrial > Soil > Wetlands > Peat | place: USA: New York...
CGGCGGCATCGCCTGGAGCACACCCGCAAGTTCGGCGGCGACCTGAAACTGATCTGCGAGGACTTGCACCGCATTCAGCGGAGTGCGGACTACCAGGTCGTCCGCCGGCCGCCAAAGCTGCTCGCGCCGAAGCGGGGGAGCGAGTGAGAGGGCTGGCTTCCGGGTCCGTTTCGATTGTACTCCTCACGCTCCGCGTGAGGTTCTGTCGGTCCCGCCTCACGCGGAGCGTGAGGAGTACGACAGTTGTTGCCTTGCCGGCGCATCAGCGGATGCCCACGGGAATGACGACGTCCACGGGGCCGCCCGCGGTGAGGCCCGCTAGGGCCGGCGGTAGCGGATCGCCGTGCTCCAGGCACGATTCGGCGATTCTGCGGGCCAGGCCTTGGGCGATCTCGACTGCCTCGACCATGCTGCGGCCCTCCGCGACCAGGCCTGGAACGTCCGGGCTCGTGGCCACGAAGCCTCCCTCCGCCAGGGGCTCGACGTGCAAGCGAATGACTGCCTCGTTCATTGTTTCTGCCCTTTCCCAATGGCCGATCGCTGATGCCTGGCGCCCCAGCGGCGGGCGACCATGCTTCGCACGGTGCCCGGCCCGCCACTAAACTCCTCCATCCGCCGGCCCCGAACCCGCCGACGCAGTCGGCGGGCTTTTTGCAAACTCCCCGCGCCCCCGATCCCTAATCCCTGCTTCCCTCGCCGCCTTGCGGCCCGGGGGGATGCTCCATGGCGTGGGTCTTGGCGATCACGGTCACGCCGCGGTCGGTGACGGAGAAGCCGCGGGCGCGGTCCTGGTCGGGGTTGTAGCCGATCTCCATGCCGGCGGGAATCTGCACCTCCTTGTCGATGATGGCGCGGCGGACCTTGGCGTGCCGCCCGACGTTCACCCCCTCGAAGAGGATCGAATCCTCGACCTGCGAGTAGCTGTTGATGCGGACGTTGGGACCGAGGATCGAGCGCTCCACCTGGCCGCCCGAGACGATCGTGCCCTGGCAGACGATGCTGTCCAGGGCCTGGCCGCGGCGGGCGGCCGGGCCCTTCTCGGCGAAGACGAATTTCGGCGGCGGCAGGTTCGGCTGGTGCGTGCGGATCGGCCAGCGCTGGTCGTAGAGATTCAACTGCGGGTCGACCGAGACCAGGTCCATGTTCGCCTCGTAGTAGGCGTCCAGCGTGCCCACGTCCCGCCAGTAGGCGTCCTTCTTGCGGTTCTCGTCCAGAAAGGGATAGGCGAAGACGCGGTGCGTGCGAATGACCGCCGGGATGACGTCGCGGCCGAAGTCGTGCTTGCTGGCGTGGCGGGTCGCGTCGAGGCAGAGCTGCTCGAAGAGAAAGCGGGCGTTGAAGACGTAGACGCCCATCGAGGCCAGCACGTGCTCGGCGTCGCCGGGGATGCTGCGGGGGCGCTCCGGCTTTTCCTCGAAGCCGATGATGCGGCTCTCCGTATCGACTTCCATCACGCCGAGCTGGCCGGCGGCGGCGGCGACCCCCACCCGCAACGCGCCGACCGTCACGTCGGCGTGCGTCTCGATGTGCCGTTCCATCAGCTTCATGTAGTCCATCTTGTAGATGTGGTCGCCGGCGAGGATGATCAGGTGGGCGGGGCGCTCCTTCTCGATGGTGTAGATGTTCTGGTAGACGGCGTCGGCGGTGCCCTGGTACCAGTGCTCGTCGATCCGCTGCTGCGGCGGGACGACGTCGATGAACTCGCCCAGCTCGCGGCAGAGGTAGCCCTGCCAGCCCAGGCTGATGTGGCGGTCCAGGCTCATCGCCTTGTATTGCGTGAGGATCAGGTTCTTGCGCAGGCCGCTGTTCAGGCAGTTCGAGAGGGTGAAATCGACGATGCGGTAGACGCCGCCGAAGGGGACGGCGGGCTTGGCGCGATCGCGCGTGAGGGGCTCCAGGCGGGAGCCCTTACCCCCGGCCAGGATTACGGCCAGGACGTCCTTCATCTCGACGGCCATGAGCGATCCGCCCCAACGCTTCGCCTGATCAACGCTTCGAGAACTGCGTGCCCCGCCGCGCCCCGCGCAGGCCGTACTTCTTGCGCTCTTTCATGCGGCTGTCGCGGGTCAAGAGGCCCGACTCCCGCAGCGCCGGCGCCAGCTCGTCGCTGAGCTTTTTCAGCGCCCGGGCGATGCCCAACTTGCAGGCGTCGGCCTGGCCGGTGATGCCGCCTCCGCTGACGCGGACGATCACGTCGAGCTGCTCGCGGCGGCCGGTCTGCACCAGCGGGGCCACGACGGCGTTGCGGTCCTTCAGGTTGCTGAAGTACGCGTCCAGCGGGCGGCTGTTGATGGTGATCGTCCCCTGGCCCGCGCGGAGCCGGATCCGCGCCACCGACGTCTTCCGCCGGCCGATGCCCAGAATGTCGCTCTTGCCTTTGCCTTCCGTCACTGTCGCTGCCATGGATAACCCTTGTCTACTTGATTCCGAGCTCTTTGGGCTCCGGCTGTTGGGCCTGGTGCGGATGCCGGTCGCCGGCGTAAATCTTCAGCTTCCGGATCATCTGGAAGGCGAGCTTATTCTTGGGCAGCATCCGGCGGACGGCCTCGTAGAGCACCTTCTCCGGCTTGCGCTTCTTCCGCGCCGCGGCCGTCTCGACGTGCAGCCCCGGATAGCCCGTGTACCACGTGTACTGCTTCTCTTCCCACTTGTTCGGGTCGCTGAAGATGATCTTCTCCACGTTGATCACCACGACGAAGTCGCCCGTGTCGATGTGCGGGGTGTACGTCGGGCGGTGTTTGCCCATGAGGATCATGGCGATGTCGCTGGCCAAGCGGCCCACAACCTTGTCCGTCGCGTCGACCAGCCACCACTTGGGCTCGATTTCGCCTGGCCGGGCCATGTACGTTTTTGTCATTACCATGATACGCGCTCTCGGCTCAGGTCCAACTCCGCTGGGGTACCATACTTGGAAACTCCTTAGTTTATCGGTTTGCCGCCCGGTAGACAAGCCGTCCCGCGGCGCCGCCAAGGGGGATTTTGCCCAGACGGCGACCGCCCGGGTCCTCTAACAGGGGGGGCGCTGGGGCCTGGGGTCGAACGTCTCGGGCATTGGAAGCCCGTAGGTTATGCTTCAGCATAACGAAAACAGGGCGTTATGCTGAAGCATCAGCTACGCTCCTTGTTCGACAACGGCGGGCAAGCCCGCCCGCTAAACGCTCCCGCCTGTCACCCGCCACTGGCCACTACCCACTACGAGGGGGTTTGCAATCGGCCGCCGCCGCCGCGATAATTTGACGTTTCCCCAAACACCTCAGCAGCCGGACGGTGCAGGATGATCATCGGAGTTCCTCAAGAGACGTTCCCGGGCGAACGGCGGGTGGCCCTGGTGCCCGCAATTGTCCCGGCCCTTATCAAGGCCGGGCTGGAGGTTCGCGTGCAATCGGGCGCCGGCCTTTCGGCCGGTTTCCCCGACGGACAATATGCCGATAAGGGCGCCAAGATCGTTCCCACCCGGGCGGAGGTTTTCGCGGCCGATGTCGTCTTGCAGGTCCGCGCGGCCGGGGCGAACCCCCAGGCCGGCAAGGCCGACTTGCCCGCGCTCCGCCAAGGGCAGGTCGTCGTCGCGCTCTGCGACCCGTTGAGTGAGCCGCAGGCGATCGAGGAGGTGGCCGCCCGCGGCGTCACGCTCTTCGCCCTGGAACTCTTGCCGCGGATCACGCGGGCCCAGGCCATGGACGTGCTCTCGTCGCAGGCAACCGTGGCCGGCTACCGGGCGGTGCTGCTGGCGGCCACGGCCCTGCCGAAACTCTTCCCGATGTTGATGACGGCCGCCGGCACGATCACGCCCGCCAAGGTCTTCGTGGTGGGGGCGGGGGTGGCCGGCTTGCAGGCCATTGCCACGGCCGGCCGGCTGGGGGCCGTCGTGTCGGCCTACGACGTGCGGCCGGCGGTGAAGGAACAGGTGCAGAGCCTGGGGGCGAAGTTCGTCGAGATGCCGCTGGAGGCCGCCGCCGCGGAGGGCAAGGGGGGCTACGCCCAGCAGATGGACGAGGAGTTCTATCGCAAGCAACGGGAGCTGATGACCCGGGTGGTGGCCCAGAGCGACGTGGTGATCACCACGGCGGCGGTGCCCGGCAAGAAAGCCCCGGTGCTGGTCACTGCGGCGATGGTCGAGGGCATGGCCGCCGGCTCGGTGCTGGTGGACCTGGCGGCCGAGCGGGGCGGCAACTGCGAGCTGACGAAGCCCGGGCAGACGATCGTTCACAAGAACGTAACGATCCTCGGGCCCGTGAACCTGCCGGCGGAGGTCCCCAACCACGCCAGCCAGCTTTACGCGAAAAACATCGCCACGTTTCTGCTGGCCTTGATCAAGGACGGCAAGCTGCAGATCGACCTGGAGGACCAGATCGTCCGCGAGACGCTGGTGGCGCGGGAGGGCCAAGTGGCCAGCGCCGCGGTGAAGGAGAAGGCTACCGGTCACGTGGCAAGCGCATGAACGTCCCGCTCGATCACCTCCGATAGCTCGTCGGAAGCCTTGTCGAGATCATAGTCCATCTGGAGCCCGAGCCAAAACCGAGGCGACGTGCCAAGGAACTTCGCCAGAGTGGATGGGATGGAGTTTCGGGACACCTCCTGGTAGTCGCCTCAGCGGCTTTGGAAAGCTTCAGCGGCGCGCTTCAAGGCCTCGTCTTCTAGAGTGGGCGGTTGGGCTGGCAGGCGTTGCGGCGCACAACAGTCAACGGGCGGCGGCCCAATCCAATAAAATTCTCCCCCCTCGCCCGTGGCCACCGACTGCTCCTGCACCTCCCGCAAAAAATCGTCGGTGAGGCAAGCGGGTACCGGCGCCGCTACGCTCGGCCCTTCAGGTGGAAGTGAGAGGCCGCCGGTCGAAATGAACCCCCCACCGCGTGCGCCGGGCCACCTCGCGCGCACGTACATCAAGGCCCAGAGAAAGTCGTCCTCCGCTTCCCGCATCCTGTCGTACGAGGAAACCCATCCTTCCATGCCGGCACTATCGCAGGCGGTGGATTCGCCGAAAAGGTCCCAGGCGGCGCGGGCCTGCGCACCATACCCGTAACGCAGGCCGTTGGATGCTACTCCGGCGCCAGTCGGTGGCCGGCGTCGCCGCGAATTGCCGGGGGAAGTATCCGACTGTTTCCGCCCACCGCTCGTGAATTTTACCGGTTGGGAAACGAGCATGCGCTGGGCGGCGTCGGCCGTTGGCAGCGCGGCCAGTGCTGTATAATCGCCCTTCTTCGAGAGATCGAAAAGCTCTCCCAGGGCGGCAATCCCGCCGATCCCCTCGCCGGCGCGCATGTAGTTGCAGTCGAATGTCCAGGCACGCTCCGGGGACGGATCGGGCGAGTAAGTATGGCGCGCCACGGCCCCGTCAGGGTCACGTAGGATAATGTCGACGGTGGAGGGGTAAACGCCGGCGCGGTGGGGGCTCGTGTCCTCGTGGTCGGGCGTTGAGTACGGCGGGCCCAGGTACATCAGGGAAACGACCAGCCTCGGATCGTCCGGGCCGCTCGACCCCGCCGCGGCGGCCAACTCCCAGAATCCGTACCGGCGTCCGGCGCACCCGAGAAGGTCGGACCAGCCGTTGTCGCCCACGGCGCCCGTCACCGATTTCGTAGCCCGAGGGGGCGCCTCCACTGAGGACCGACCTTCGGCGCGATGCAGCCCGGCCGGGTCGGGAATCTCCAAGATGACCGGCCGGGCGACCACGCGGCGCCTAGCGCTAAAGCTCAGAAACGCGCTTGCGAGCACCGTGTACCTGCCGGGCGCCCGGACGCAGAAATGGGTGCCGATCGGTGCCGCCTCGCTCCACGCACACCCCGGCGACAAGACCGCGCCACCGAGGCCACTGCCCCCAAACGCCATGGGCATACAATAGTATTCCAATCCCTTTGCGGTCATCTGTACCAGTTCGCCGCTTTCGTCCCGGACGAGAACCTCCGGCCAGGCAGCATAGCCGAACGGCCCGCCTCCGATCCAACTGAACGTGCATGGCTTCGCACTGACATTCTTAAGCGACAGCACCAGAATCGCGTCCGAAGTTGGTTTCCATTTGACAAGCCGGGCCTCGAGCAGGAGGCCGTCCCGCGGCCGGCCGGATCGCTCGACAAGGCTGTCCCACTGTTTGCTCCGCTCGTGATACCATCCGCGCACCTTCTTGCTGTCCGCGATGGTCTCTCGATCCAAAATCTCGCCCCGCCTCCGCGCTTCGTCGGCGTCTTCTTCCCGCGGTGGTACGGATGGTGCGAAATGCCGGGTCGAGATCGCAGGCCATGCGATTCCTCCTATTCCGTCGATGTCCGGGAGAAGGGGCCCACCTCTGGCCGTAGCGCACGCGAGAGCGCCCACGGCCGCCGCCAACAGCAGCACGGAATGAGCTTTCTTGCTCATGTGCGCCCCCAATCCACTGGCGTGCGCTCGCGATTGAGCGTCAGGACGTCGGCCACGGGAAATGGAGCCACGCAACGGGTCCGGCCTTCGCGGCCAAAGAATTCGACCTCGACACCGTCCGGCGGAAGCAGTTCCACGACCGTTCCCACGTCGCCGACCGCCGCGTCTGCGCCCTCCGGGCACCGGAGCACAGCCACCAGGTCCAGCAATTTGGGTTGCCGAGTCGCGCTCATCCGGCTGCCTCCCCCGTCACTGCTTCAGCAGCTTCACCATCTCGGTGAGCGTTTTCTTGGCGTCGCCGAAGACCATCATCGTCTTCTTGTCGTAGAACAGCTCGTTCTCGATGCCGGCAAAGCCGGGGTTCATGCTGCGCTTCAGCACGAATACGGTCTTGGCCCGGTCGGCGTCGATGATGGGCATGCCGTAAATGGGGCTCGACTTGTCGTGCCGCGCCGCGGGATTGACGACGTCATTGGCGCCCACGATCAGCGCCACGTCGACTTCCGGCATTTCGGGATTGATCGCGTCCATCTCGACCAAACGGTCGTAGGGGATCTGGGCCTCGGCCAAGAGGACGTTCATGTGGCCGGGCATGCGTCCGGCCACGGGGTGGATGGCGAATTTCACCTCCACGCCGCGCTTGGTCAGCTCGTCGAACAGCTCGTAAACCCGGTGCTGGGCCTGGGCCACCGCCATGCCGTAGCCGGGGACGATGACCACGCTGCGGGCGGCGTCCATGATCTGCACGGCATCCTCGGGGGTGGCGCTCTGGACCGTCCGCTGCTCCGTGGCCCCAGCGGCGGCTTGCACCTGGCCGAAAGCCCCGAACAGGACGTTGGCAAAGGAGCGGTTCATGGCCCGGCACATGATGATCGAGAGGATCAGTCCCGACGAGCCGTCCAGGGCCCCGGCGGCGATCAAGAGCCTGTTGTTCAGCACGAACCCCATGGCCACAGCCGACAGTCCGGCGTAAGCATTCAACAGGGCGATCACCGTCGGCATGTCGGCGCCGCCGATGGGAATGATCAGCAACACGCCGAAGCCCAGCGAAAGCAGGACGACCAGCGGGAAGAGCAGCCACTGCTGCGGCGAAAGCACCAGCCACACGGCGGCCGCAATGGCCACGGCCAGCAGCGAAAGGTTGACGAGGTTCTGGTGGCGGAAGGTGATCGGCCGGCCGGGGATCCACTCTTGCAGCTTGCCGGCCGCCATGAGACTGCCGGTGAACGTGAGGAATCCGAGGATCACCTCGGCCATCAGGGCGCCGGTGCTGAAACGGGTGATATGCTCGGGGTGGACGCGGAGCCATAGGTAGTATTCCGCGGCCCCCACCAGGCCCGCAGCCAGGCCGCCAAACGCGTGCGACAGGGCGGTCCGCTGCGGGACGGCTGTCAGCGGCACCCACGACAGCGGTATGCCGACCGCGACGCCCACCACGATCGCCCCGGCAATCCAATCGAAGTGCAGGCCGGGGTGCAGGAGCGTGCCGCCGATCGCCGCCAGCATGGCCACCACGCCGGAGACGATCCCCCGCCGCGCGGTGCGCGGATCGCTCATCCACTTCAGCGAAAGGATAAACAGGGCGGTGGAAAACAGGTAGATCAGTTGCGTGCCGGTGTCCTGGCTCATGACTTGGCGGGCTCCCGCTTCTTGAACATTTTCAGCATCCGGTCGGTAATCAGGAAGCCGCTGACGATGTTCGTCATCGAAGCGGCCAGTGCCACGGCGCCGAGCATCGTGCTGACCGTGGTCTCCTGCCTGCCGGCCAGAAGGATCGAGCCCACCACCGCGATCGCCGAGATGGCGTTTGTCAGCGACATCAGCGGCGTGTGCAGCAGCCGCGAGACGTTGCGGATCACCTCCAGCCCGATAAAGGTGGCCAGCATTAACACGAATAACGAGGTCACGAACTCGGCCGACGTCGCACCGGAACTCTCCGGCTCGGCGGGCGCGCTGGGCGCGGGTTTAGCGGGCGACCATGCTGCATGGTGCCCTGCCCGCCGCTGAGGATCAAGGTCGTTGACGAGCGTGTGGTCCTGGCGGGAAGACCGCTCCACCTCGTCCGCTGTCGGCGGCTGGGCGGGAGCGGACTTTCCCACCGCCGTGATCAGGAACACCCCGAGCGTCAGGAACAGCATTAGGACTACGAAGGGCCGGGCCCTCCGCAGTCGCGTGGGAAACCGATCTGGCATGGCAGGCTCCGCAGGGACGGCGTTAACCAAGCTTCGCTATTCTACGTTACTTGGCAATGGACGCGGTTTCTCGGCCGGTCCATCGTAACGACTTCCCCCCGAACGTCAATTGGTTTGCAGCGGCTTGCGGCTTAGCGTGCAAGCTACCATGCCCGTCCCGCCGTTGAAGAATCCGGCCACGGGGGGATATCGAGTGTGGGGCGGGGGATGGGTGGCAGTAAGGGGGGGGCGGTGGTTTCGGCGGCAGGGTGCCCGGCACGCCTCGGCGAGGCCGCCGGCGGGCGGCTTGCCCGATCTTGGATAGCCGGCAGCCCGGCAAATATTCGATCGCGAAGCTGCCGCAGCCGCTGGGCCTTCGGGCGGAGCCCTGGGACGAGGCGGGGCTCGTCGAAGTATTCCGGAGCGACGAACAATTGCGCCGGGTGCGCGAGCCCGTGCGCCCGCGCCAGCCTCCCCAACAGCCAGCGTTGGGACCAGGAGAGCCGATGGGCCCGGCAGAGGCTGCGAAACAACCGCCGCGGGCTGTTCGAGCCCCCGCGCCGCCTGCGGAGCGCCGACACCTGCAGGATCGCCCACAGGCCCGCCAGCAGGGCCGCGACAAGGACGAATCCCAGCAGGACTCCCTGTTGCTGGCCGGCGGGGGTTCGCCCGTGGACGGCATCGGCCAGGAGAGGTGACCAGGCAAGCGCGTTCATGGGAGGCTCCGTTGGGCGGCCTCGCGGACGGCCTCGCACGAGTCGGCCAAGGCCCGCTGCAGGGCTGCGAGGCTGGCCGGCGAGTCGACCAGTCCCAGGACCGAGGCCGCCTCGGCGCGGACCATGTGGTCCTCGTCTTCCAGCAGTTGGATGACGACCGGCTCCAGGGCTGCGACGGCCTCGATGGCGCGGGCGATGGCCAGGCCGCGGAGCCGCCGCGTCCGCAACGGCGACTTGAGCTCGTTTCTGAGCAGGGGGACGGTGTGCGGATCGATCCGCTTGACCAACAGCCCGGTGCTCCGCCGCACCTCGTCGTCGAGCATCTCGAAGGTGACCAGATACCGTTTGAAGCTGAACTCCGCCAGGGCCTCGCGGGCGGCGCGGCGGACGACGTCGTAGGGGCTTTCGACGAGTTCCAGCAGGACGGCCAGGGTGCCGGGGATGCCGCGGCCGCGGAGCTGCGGCACGAGATTGGCCTGCACCTGCGGATCGGGGTCCCGCAGCGCGCGCATGGCCAGCGCGTTGACTTCGCTGCCGTGGAATTCGGCCAGGGCGCGGGCCGCCTCGCGCCGCCCTCCCGGCTTGCCGCACGCCAGCAGGTGCTCGACGGTGAGCATCGTTTGTTGCCGCGGCACGCCACTGGCCATGAGCAGGCGGACGACGGCGTGCTGGTCGGCGTCGTCCAGTTGATCGAGGAGTTTGGCCTGGCCGCCGAGCCACGCGAACGACTCGATCCGCTTGAGATTCCCCGCCACGGCCGCGGACGGCTCGCGCCCGACCTTCCGCAGCAGATAGTGGACGAACCTGGCGTCGCTCCGCCGGGCCAGGACCGACAACGCGGCCGCCGGCGCACGCGGATCCTCCAAAAAGCTCAACAGCAGGCGGATCACGCCGCGTTGCGGGCTCCTGGCGAGCGTGTCCAACAACACCGGGCAGGCGGCGTGGTGCGGGCTCTGCAGGACCTGCTTCAGCGTGGCATTGTCGCGCCCCACCAAGAGCAGGAACGCCTCGACCACTTCCCGGCGCTTGTGCTGGCCGAATTGCTGCACCCACTCCTCGAGGCTGCTGACCACGTAACGGCGGGTCTGCTGCGGGTCGCGCCGCTGACCGGGGGTGCGGGCCGCGGCCAACTCGTCGTGCAGGGCCTCGACGATCTCCAACACGGTCTTGGACGCGAGGTCGGCCGCCGGGCGCGGGGCGGCCGTCAGCGACGCGAGCAGCGTCGGAATCAAGTCGTACTCGCGAAACGAAACCGCCAGCGAGCAGGCGGCCGCACACCGCCGGGCGTCGCTCCCCTGGATCGCGTCACGCAGCGCGCCGGTCAGCCGGCCCTCGTGCTGCTGGACGATGGCCTTCCACTCGGGCTTCAATTGGGACATGCGGTCGAGGATCTCGCGGCCGCCGGCCGGCGGCCGGCGGCTGAGCAAGGCCACCAGCGCACCTTCCTGGATCGTCGGGCTGGCGTGGTCCAGGGCGGTGATCAGCACCGGCACGGCCGCCTCGTTGTCCGTGCGGGAAAGCCACTCGAAGGTCGTCGCCAAGCCCTCGCCCACCGTTGCGCTCCCACGTCCGACAGCATACCTTAGTCTCCATCGGCCGCCCGGCCGGCGGTCCTCCAGAGACCTTGGGGAATTTGTCGAACAGGCGGACTGGGTAAAGATTGTGGCGCAGGCGTCCCGCCTGCCCGGGACAGCGCAGCAGGTAGGTTATGCTTTAGCATAACAAGCGATGGCCCTTATGCGGCGTCATGCTGAAACATAATCTACTTCAGCAGTCTCCAGCCGTCCGCGGTCGCCTCCAAGCCCGTGAAGCCCTTGTGGCGGTCATAGACGCGATCCATCTCTTCCAGGCTGTCGAAGTAACCCACGAGGAACGCCGCGCTAAAGGACTGGCCGGCGTGAATGGGCCGCCCGCCGAACTCCTCGATCATGCACACGTAGCCGCGCTGGTGGCACCAGGCTTCGCAGACTACCGACGGCTCCAGGGTCATGCCGGCCAGCCAGGGGCCGTCCTTCTGCGTGGCCGGATCGCGCAGCCGGTAGCCGCGCATGAAGCGCGCCGGCGGCGGGTCGCGGTCCCGGCGGTAGTCGAAGCGGGCGTCGGGCGGAAAGTCGGCCAGGAATTCCTTGGCCGGGATGCGGCCGTGATAGCTCAGGTAAATCTCGCTGAAGGTATCGCCCCGCACGTGCCGCACGTGGCCCGGCATGTCCAACCGCAGGAACATGGCCTCGCTGGAGTTGACCGCCTCGATGCGGTCCATCGAGAGGAAATACCGCTTGCCCGCGGGAAAAACCAGGAGTTGCGTCCAGACCGATCCGGCCTGCTTGCCCGGGGCCGCCGTGCGGTAGGTGAATTGCTGCCGCACGGCCACGAAGTCCTTGCCGCGGATGACCGACGGCTGCAACTGCCCGGCCTTGGTGCAGATCTGCGGTCCTTCGATGCTGCGCTTGGGCCGCGCGCCGTGGTAGAGCCGGTACGGTCCGTCGTTGCGGTAGATCAGCTCGGGGTCCAGGCGGTCGCGGTAGGCGGCGTCGCTGCCCGGCTCCATGATCCAGTCGACGATGTCCAGGCCGAAGCCCGGATCGCGGAAGCCGGTTTTCTTGTCCAGCAGCGATTGCGCGGCCACGCCTGTGACGTAGGCCTGCTTGCGGACGGCCGCCGCCAACTGCGGCGTTTCGATGCGGATGAGGTTTGCATCCTCCGAAACCCGGCAGGCCGCCGGGGCGCCCGTGACCGGGGGTTGTGCGGTGTCGGCCGCCAGGCTGCCCCGGGCCGCGCAGCCGATCGCGCCCGCCGCCAGGCAAACGATCATGAGTCCTCGCCGCGATGTCATGCGTTCCCTCCTTCTCTTTTGCCGCAACCGCCGTCAGTATCCCGCGCCGCGTGGGGCGAGACAACTCCCCGCGGCACGCGGCGCGAGTAATTTACCGCTTGCGAAGCCGCAAGCGGCTATCGCCAGCCGTTGCCCGGAATGATAGCATAGGAGAAGCCAGGCATCCAGTGCCGGCGACTGTCAGGAGGCTTTCCCATGTCCACAGCGGCGACCCCCATCGCCGGCGTTCGCGGCTGCTGCCACGTGTACCACGCCCTGGACATCGGCTTCTCGGTCGATCTGAAACGTTGTGCGGCATTGCTCCGCGAAGCCCGCGAAGTGGACGGATTCCAGCATCACGCCCGCACGCCGGCGTCGGTCGATCTGCAACCCTTACCCGTTCTCATCAGCCAGAGCATGGAGCCGATCCGGGGGCGGACCTTCCTGGCCGAAGACCGGGCCACGCTCACGATCTACGATTTCGGCGCGGTATCCGTGCAGTACCGCATTCCCTTCGAGGGGACGCTCGAACAGCTTGCCGAGTTGAGCAGCGAATTGTACGACGAGAAGCGGCTGGCCGCCGACGCCCGCCGCCGGGCCGAAGCCCTGCTCGGGGCCGTCGCCCCGGCGGTCAATCGCCCCATGGTCCGCCGGCAGGTCGAGGACTACGTCGTCTTCGTCATCCCGGACTTGGTCCGGGACCCCCGCGGCGTCGACCAATTCCTGGCGGAGAACGAGCACCTGCTGGCCCAGGTCCTCAGCAGCAACACCAAGCAGCTTTCCGCCCAGCAGCGGCGGGAAGAGCTGTCCGGGCGGATCGCCTATTATGCCGACGACCTGACCATCGTCACCTGGAACGCGGCATTGGTCTGCGGCAGCAATATGGAGGACGTGCTCACGGTGCTGGAGTTGGCCAACGTGCAGTTGCGCGAGCTGCACTGCCTGGACGACCAGCTCGACGGCAGTCTGCAGGAATCCTACGAAGTCCGCGCCAAGGTGGGCCGGCTGCGGGCGGGCATGAGGCGGATCCGCGAGCTGATGCTCGACGGCCAGGCGTTCAGCGAAGCGGTCACCAACGCTTTCAAGCCCTTCCCCGACGCTTTCCTGGCCCGCGTGTACGCCTTGGCCGCCCGCTCTCTCGGGTTGAACGCCTTCAACCAGAGCGTCAAGGACAAGCTGAACCTGCTCAACACGCTCTACACGACGCTGTCCGACGAGGCCGACCACGAGCGCTCGGTCCGCCTGGAATGGATCGTGATCATCCTGATCCTGATCGAGATCATCCTGGGGGTGCTGCCGCTGCTGCCACGGTGGTAGCGGGCGGCCCCGGACCTCCTTACCGCTTTTTCTTGCGGCGCGGGGGAACCAGCGGGACGGTAATCCTCTCGTAGAGCGCGAACAGGAACTCCACGCGCTGCCGGTCCGAGGTAAACGGCTGCCGGCGGTAGCAGCGATCCACCGCGCGGTCCAGCGCCTTATGGGCCTTGGACAGCGTAAGGGGCATGCTCTCGCGATCATAAAGGTCGGCCAAACAGACGGCCTGCCCTCCCTTCTTCGCGGCGGGCAGGAATCCCCCTCGTCCAACTCCCAGCTCCACGCGGAGGTCCAAGATCCGTTGCGCCGCTTCCTCGACGCGGCTGCGCTGCGCTGCGGTTGGTTTACCTGGCCAGGGATAGTTGTTATACACGATCCGGTTCGAGTAGCGAAGGTCGACCTCGAGGCGTCCGGCAACCTGCCGCACCCAGGCCGTGTGCATCGCCGAGGAAAGAACGCCGAAGTGATAGAGGCCGGCGCCGGGTACCAGCAGCACGAGGTTACTGGCAATGACGCTCGGGCGCATGAATCCAATGGGGATGTAACGGCGGCGCTCGCTGGAGACTGACGGAATGAGCAGATAGCGGCAGTCCGGCTGACGGATTTCGCCGAAACAGGCGGGGGCACCGGCCAGCTCCTTGGTGGTCTGCCGTTTGCTAGTCCTCCGGTGCATGGCGACCGCATGGATGCGGGCCATCACGGCAGGCATCCTGCGGAACTCCGACGGATTCGCGCCGTCCAGCCAGAGACACCACCGTTGCGTGCCGTTGAGGAACTCCTTGGCGCCCACGAAAGGCCGCAGGTACCTTGCCGCCTCCGGCTGCTCGCGGAGGAACTCCTCGCGCCCCGCCCCAGTCATCAGCAAATGCCCACCGTCATTCGGCATGCTACCGAAGACAATCTCCGGCACGGGGCAGAGAGGCTTGCCCCGGGCCGCCAACACGATATCGGGGCCTCCCACGAGGTACGGGTTGATATTGGCCACCTCGGCCACCGCGGCAACCACCTCGCCGCCCGCTGACTCGTCCGGCTCGCCGCGGCGGGCGGACAGAGCCGCCTCGTACTCATACAGCCGCTTGCGCGCGCGGTCGGAGGCACCGAAGCCGACGATGACCACGTGTACGTGGGCCTTGCCCTTGGCCTCGCTTTCCCAGAGGAACGCGCGGTGAGCAAAATGAATCTTCACTCCCTGCTGGAACAGTGCATGCCAGAGCACGCCGACCTGCTCGCCCTGGGTAATGCTGTTGGTGGAGACGAACGCAACCCGGGCGCGCGTCCCCCGGACATACGAGGCGGCCATCACGTACCAAGCCGCGACATAGTCCAGCAGGCCGTAGCCCTTGATATGGCCGCACACCGTAGCCATATCCGCGCGTTGCTCCGCGTCCATGAATTGCTTGCCCACAAACGGCGGATTGCCCAAGACGTAGCTGCACTGCTCGGGCGGCAGGACCTCCTTCCAGTCCAGCCGCAGTGCGTTGCCGCAGACGATGGTCGGGCTCTTCCGCAGCGGCAGCCGCACGAAATACTGGCCGAAGACTTCCGAAAGCCGCACGTTCATCTGGTGGTCCGTCAGCCACATCGCCACTTCCGCGATGCGGGCGGGCCACTCGCTCAGCTCGATGCCGTAGAACGTGTCCACGTCCACCAACGACAGGGTCGGGATGTCCAAATGCCGCTGCCTGCCGTTGAGGGCTTTCAGGACCTCGATCTCCAGCAGGCGCAGCTCGCGATAGGTGATCACCAGGAAGTTGCCGCACCCGCAGGCCGGGTCGAGGAATCGCAGTTGCGAGAGCCTGTGGTGAAACTGCTTGAGCTGCCGCTTATCGCCCTTGACCCGCTGGAACTCCTCCCGCAGATCGTCGAGGAACAACGACCGCACCACCTTGAGGATGTCCCGCTCGCTGGTGTAGTGACCGCCGGTCTGGCGGCGGTCGCACGGTTTCATGATGCCTTGAAACAGCGAGCCGAATATGGCCGGCGATATCTGCGACCAATCGAACCGCGTGCAAGCCAGCAGGCTGTTGCGCATGTCGCGGTTGAAGTCGGCGAAACCCAGCGTCTCCGCGAACAACTCGCCGTTGACGTACGGAAAGGCCGCCAGGGTCTCGTCAAGGTTCTTCTGTCGCCTCTCGGGCAGCGTGTTGAGCACGTCGAACAGCCGGGCAAGCTGGGGCCCCAGGTCCGACCCGTCGGCCTTCGTCCGGTCTTCGATGTACAGCCGGAACGCTTCGCGCTCGAAAATGCCGGTACATTGGGCAAAGAGACAGAAGAGGATGCGGACCAGGAACCGCTCCAATTCGTGGCCGTTGTAACCGCCGGCCTTGAGGGTGGCGTGCAGGTCGTCCATGATGGCGACTGCACGCAGGTTGATCGGGTCGGGGTCCGCAAACCGGTGCTGCTGGTAGCCCGCGAGAAAGGCGAAGCGGTGAATCTGGCGGTGCAGGTCCGCCAGCGGAAACTCGACCAACAGGGGCAACGGGCCTTCCTCTTCCGGTTCGAGGTCGTGCAGGGCCAGGCGGGCGAAGTCGGACAGGATCACGTAGCGCGGGACCTCTTCTCCGCGCCCCTCGCGGAGCAGGTCGTGGATGTACCGGAATGCCTGGGATTCGGCCTTGCCGAGGTCTTCCCCGCGGCTCTTGTGTTCCACCAACAGCATGCCCGGCCAAAACAGGTCGATGCGGCCGTACGTACCCGAGATTTGCTTGACCGGCTCCTCGAACGAGGCCACCGCGCGGCGCTGCATCCCGAACACTGCAAAAAACTCGTTCCAGAACGTCTGTTTCTCGGCACTCTCGCTCTCCGCGGCCGCCCAATCCCTGGCGAACGTGATGGCGTTCTGGCGGATTTCATTCCAGGAAATGGGCATGGATCAACCCCATCCTTGCGCGCGGCGGGCACGGGCCCTTTGTGTTCCTGTGTTTGGCCGGCAGTATACCGCGCTGCCGCCCCGCGACGCCAGTGGGGGAGCAGGTGGTAGTCACCGGTCCACGAAGATCAGTGCCACGGCGAACTGCGGCAACATTCGGGAACCATAGCGCACGTCGACGGGGACCACGTAGCGGCCGGGCTGGACGCCGGCCGGAACGGCCAGCGTGAGGTGTACGCGGCCCTCGGTCTTGGGCGGTATCTCGGCCTTCGGCCAGTCGGAGGTATCCGCCAGCGAGGCCGGGAGAAGTGCCGGAGTGCCCCAGGCGCGCGGAGGGACCGCCCGGCAGGCGGCGGTCCGCGAAACCGTGGAATGGTTCATCAGCACCACGTCGAAGGCCGCCCGGGCACTCGCCTGCGGGCCGCCGGCTTTCACGTGTACTTCATACGGTCGGCACATGACCCACCAGCCGTCCAGCCCATAGTTGGGGTCGTCCCAGGGCAACAACTCCGCAAAGAGCTGCTCCCGCCGGGCAAGGTTGGCCCGCATGAAGCGGCAGTCGTCCAACGTGTACGCGAACGCCTGGTCACGGTGGGCGTAGAGCAGATGGGTCGGCTGCAGCTTCTCGACGAGTTCGAGACAGCGGTCGTAGCCGAGCCCCCGGCCCAGCCAATTGCGGTTGAACGCGCAGTAGTCTTCAATCCCACCCGCGGTGAGCGCGTCGCCGACAAACAGGATCCGCAGGTCTCCCGTTTCGGCCAGCAGCCCGCCGTGATACAGCGTCTGGCCCGGGAAATGATAGGCGGTGAGCTTGAACTCGTGCCACCGCCACGACTCGCCGTCCTTCGTAACGCGATCCACTTGCACCTTATCGGGATTCAGGCAGGGCAACGGCGGCCACGTGGACGGCTCGGTGATGACCTGAGCCACGTGACTGTCGGTGATGACAGTGGCGCGGGGGAACGCCTTGCGGAAGGGAACCACCCCGGCACGGCAGTGATCGTCGTGGTAATGGGTGATCCACAGGCATTCCACGCCGCTGATTTCGCCTTTCGCGACCATCTTCTGCAATTCTTTTTCAGCGCCGTTCTCGTAATCCGTGACCAGGGCCGGGCCGTCTTTGGACTTGAGCACCCAGGAGGTCTCCCCGTGATGGCTGACGCAGGGAGGAGCGGCCTTGTTCCGCAGCGTTGCGCCGATCTTTCCATCCTTCCAAAGCGGCAGGAAGTCCGGGCGGGTGCTGTCCGTGCAGGCCTCGTAGTAATCGGCGAAATCCCAGCGCAGGTGCGAAATAGCGATGTAATTGTCGAAGCACACGTCCAAGCGAGCCGCCAGCGTATCAATCGCTTTGGCCGGGTCGGTCATGATGCGGCCATGCGAAGGCACCAGCAAATCCGGCTTGGACTGCTTGACCCGCCGCAAGCTTTTCTCGAGGACCTGTCTGGCCCCCAGAAACGCTTCATAGTCCGCCCAACCCAGAACGCGGTATCGGATAACGTGGCCATTCTTGTCGGTCACAGTGGGACCGCATGGCCCGTATTCCCGATTCAAACTGTAGAGGTCCCACACCTGGCCTTCGTCGTAGATGGCATCGCCGCAGAAGACGACCCGTTTCCCGTCGACGTTCACCTGGTAACTCATCGAGCCGGCGGTGTGGCCGGGGGTGGCAATCGCCTCGACTTTCGCCGGGCCCCACGTGAACTTCTGCCCGTCGGCATAGCCCGCGTCCAGCTTGAGCCCCTCGGTCAATGCGAACATGGGACCGCTGGGATAATTCAAAGTCATGTTGTTATAGCGGCATTCCCATTGCCATTGCAGTTTCGGCCATTCGAAGAAGCCACGCTCGGCCTCGGGCGCGCCGACCTTGGCGCCCGCGGCGACAAACGGCGGCGCGCCGCAGGCTTGATCCCGATGGTGATGGGTGAAGATGAGCAAATCCACGGATGTGACGCCCAACTCGCCCAGGCGGCCGGCCACCGAGCCATCGCCGCAGTCGATCAACAGCGCCTTGCGGCCGTCGCGGAGGATGCCCACGTTGATCGGGCCCGGGTAGACCCAAAGGTGGTCGGAGAGCTTGTGCAAGGCGGGCTGTGCGGGCTGCGCGGTGAGCGGCGTAGCTTTTGGCGCCCCCGCACCGACGCTGCCCACACCTACGAAGCTCTGCACTACCGCGGTCGCCAGAATCCACAGGTGGCGCGTCACTTTCAGGCCCCCTATTTCGTTCAAGACGTTCTCTTTACTCGTCCGGCCGGTCCAGAAGCGTGAAGAGAACCTGCTCCAGCGTTTCCTTGACGACGATGAGACGCCGGGTAATTCCCTCCTCAAAGGACGGCCACAACGCGGCATACGCAAAACCGTTCGGCCAGGCCCCGTTATGGGTGTCCCTGTCGGCCGGGGTCATGAGCTTGCGATAGTCTTCCCCGTTCCGCGCGGCATTGCGGTACATGTCGAACACGCGCGCCACGGGAACCTTGTTCTCCTCGCACATTTTGGCCAGCGCGTCGCTGAGCCCTTCCTCGGGTGAGCCTACGGGGTCGGTTTGCGCATAGGGATTGGTGGTCACGAGGATCACCACCGTGCCCTCTGCCTCGAACGTCTTGATCATCTGCAGGGCGTTCTGCACCACCGCCTTTCGCTCGGGAGGAGGAGTTGCCCGCAGGTCTTCAAGGCCGCAGGTGAGCACGCAGAACTCGGGCCGCAACGTGAGAATCCTGAAGGCGGGGTTGCGGAGGTCCCTGAGAAGGGTGGAGCTGGTCGTCACGGGGCTCAGATCGACATTTGGATTGCGAATCTGGTTGAACAAGGTATACGGGAAGAGCGGCAGAATGGCCCGGTTACGATCTTGAGTCCGGTCCAGGTAATTGATGCAGTCGCCGTAGTGATATACGAACCCCTTTTGCACCTTACCCGCACCGGCAGCGTGTACGGCACGGATATGCGCCGCATAATGCAACGCATCGCTGACGACCTCACTCGGCGCTGGCTGATGAGGGCCTTGTGCCACCGTCGCGCTGACGACCGCCGACCACGGACTCATGTTCCGCTCATAGTCCGCGGCCAGGATGCGATAGCGATACGTGCCCGCGGCCAGCGGCCGGTCCATGCACTCCAAGCTCGCGGTTTGGGCGATCTTCACGAACTTCCCATTCCCTGCCGCGCGTGAGATCACATACCACGCGACCCCGGTGTCGTCGCCGGCCGCTTTCCACGCCAGGTGCACGGCCGAAGCGTCGGGCCGGGCGGTCAATGGTCCGGGCACCTCCGGCGGCGTGGTGTCGTCACCCCGGTAAACCACCAGGTTTCGCACTTGATTCTTGGTTGCCTGGAAAGTCATTCGTGTAAACTGTGCGCGACTGCTCCCGTGCGGCACGCCTTCGTGGATCAATTCAAAGCCGCCCTCCCCCTTGGAGTCTTGGGGAAGGAATTGATCGGCGCGATACAGGCATGGCGTCCAGTCGCCGGCTCCCCAGGCATACGTGGTGGCCGTCAACGGCCAATTGCCCGTGAAGCGATAAGCACCCCGATGGTGAGACACGTCTCCCAGCGAGACTTCGTGAAGGGTGAATTTTGTTTGCAAGTCGCTGCCCTTGGTTTGAAATGCGATCTTGACGCAATCGGTATTCGTGATCGAAAGGGGGATCGGTTTTGTCAAATCCACCGCATCCAGGCGTTTGATCACGACCACCTTGCCGGCCGGAGTTTTCTCCGCAACGGCCGCGGCGCCCGGCGCGGCGAACAAGTTGTTGGCAACCATCGCCAGGAGAACCGAAACGAACGTCGATGTTTTCTTGCTGGTCATTGTGGTTGAATCCTGCAACTGGCTTCCGCAGCCCAGGTCAGGTCGATCCGCACGATGCGGCTGTTGACGACGTCGCCGACGTAGACGTGGCCGTGATCGGGCGCCGCGCCCACGGTGAGCGGCCAGCCCAGCGGCACGGCCGGCTTCTTGAGCGGGCTCCCCGCGGCAGGCCCCTGCGAGTCGGCGTTCCCGTAGTGGCCGGCCGTGCAGATCACGCTGCCCGCATTGTCGACCAGCGTCACGCGGTAGGTGAGCACGTTGGGAATATAGAGCCGCCCGTAAAGGTCCAAATCGAAGCGGGCCTCCTTGCAAGTACAGCCGATGTGGTCGTTGGACATGCCGTTGGCGGACATGTAGGGATAGACGGCAATCGCCCCGCTGAGCCAGCGGCAGGCCCGCGGGCCCTGCCACTCCAACGCCCCGGCGGGTTGGGGCACCTTGCCGTAGCCGTCGTCGCAGGTCTCCGCGGTCGGCTTGCACTTCACCACGCTGCTGCCGGAAAAGAACACCGGCGAGGAGTAGGAAGGGGAACAGGTCTTGGGCCAGCCGGGCACGCCGACATACAGGTTGCCGGCGGCATCCACCTTCAAGCCCCCGCTCCGCGTGTTGAAGAAGCTCCCGGTGAGGAAACCAGCGATCGCCTTGCCCTCGGGCGTCCAGCGGACCACGGTGTATTCCGACCAGGTCTTCATGTGGAAGGCATAGAGCGTCCCGTCGCGGGCCACGGCCAGGCCCTTCTGGCAGTGCCCCCAACCGTACTTGCCGTACACGTCGCGGCCGGTGGTCTTGCTGTTGTCGGAGCCGGGGAACGGCAGCGGTGTCAGATCGGGGCTCAGCCGCCAGATAGGGGTCGTCCAGGTATTCAGCCCGCTGTAATACACATTGCCGTCCAGGTCGAAGGCCATGTCCAGCGCGGTGAAGTTGCAGGGCAGGCGTTTGCCGGTCTTGCCGTCGTAGCGGGCCGCCAGGCCACGCTGCTCCTCCGCCCAACCGTCGTTGGTGAACACCTCGTCGGTGACCGGATTGGCCCACGCCAGCCAGACGCAGTCCAGGCCGTCCGCCTGCCGCCGCTCGGCCCAATCGACGGTCTTCTCGAAGGAGTCGCCCTGGTCGGCCAGCTTCAAGAGACCGCCCGGCGAGCCGATGTTGGAGATCCAAACGCCCGGCGGCTCCGACGCGCCGTCCAGCGCCAGGCATGGCGCCTTTTTGGCCGGCTGGTCGAAGTCGAAGCGGGCCACCGGCTTGCCGTTGCGGGCCGCGAATTTCAGCAGGCTGACGGGCGCTTCGCGCTTGTCCTTCCAGCCGCGCGTGAGCACGTAAACGGCGCCCGTCTTGGGGTGTACGGCGACCTGGTCCGGCTCGCGGACGGCCAGCTTGCCGAGCGGCTTGCCGGACGCGTCGAAGACGGCCACACAGTCGTTCGCGCGGTCGCAAGCGTAGACGTTACCGGCCAGGTCCACGTCCAGACCGTGTACCGCGGCCATGCCCATTTTCGCACCCCAGTCGCTGTAGGCTTGCTCCGGGACCTTGGCGCCGGCGGGGACGGCTACGTCCGCCAGTGGTTTCATTGCGAGCAAGCCCAGCAGGGGCTGGTTGCCGGCGGTCACCGGCGCCAGCGGGGCGGCCAGATCGATGGCGTGAACGCGGCCTTTCTTCCACAACTCCAGCCCCTTGGTTGCGCCCTGGATGCCGGCGAGGTAGAGCGTCTTGCCGTCGGGGGCCACGGCCCCGCTGATCGGCCCGACGAAATCGGCGCCGCTCCGCGCCAGCGACGAGCGCTCGCCCCAACCGGGCAGCAGGCGGCCCACGAGCGGATCGCTCGGGCAACTGCCGTCCGCCCCGATGCTCATGATCCGCAGCCCTTCCGACACGCTCATCAACCAGAGCTTGCCGGCCGTCACGCGGTGCCCCAGCAGCACGATGTCCGAGTTGACCGGAAAGAAGCGGGGAAAGAGCGGTTGGTAATTGGCCGGGCAGAGGTAGCCGTCGTCCAGGCCGGGGCCGGTGACTTGCGACAACCCGCGGGCCTGCTCCGGCCGCAGGTCGGCGGGCGGAGGGAAGATGGTCTTCAGATACTTGCCCTGGCGATCGAACTGGCGGAGCACGTCCGGGTCGCCACCGCCGCCGTGGAAGGGGCTGAACAGCACATAAAGCCGGCCTTGCTCGTCGGTGGCCAAGGAGCGAATGATGGGCATGCGGTAGGGGTCGAAGCCGATCGTCTTTCCGAACTTCGTGGCCGTGCCGGCGCGGACGCGAATGGTCAGCGGCCCGGGCAGCGTGCCAGGCAGGGTCGCCACCGGCTTGCCGGCATCGTCTTTGCCGTCCCAGGTCAACTCCTGCGACAGGCCGGCCCCGAGCGGCGCCGGCGGCGGATGATCGCCCCCCAGCACGCCGGCCGCCAGGTGCCGCAGCACTTTGCCCCGGCCGTCCAGCACCGCGACTTCTACGTCAGTCGGCTGGTTCACGGCGAAGCGGATCTTCACGTTGTCCCCCTGCCGCCGGGCGGCCGGCGGGGACGAAAAGCTCGCGGGATCCGCGGCGGCAGCGAGGGTGGCAGCGAGCAGAAGCACTGCGGCGGCCACGGCGGAAGCAAGTTTCATGGGTGTTCTCCTAAAAGGCGGATCAGATCCCGCAGGTTGAAGCGTGCGTAGGGCTCGTCACAGGCCGGCGTGCTGCGCCCCGCATCGGCGATCCAAAAATCGAGCGTCTCGGGGCAAAGTATGGCGTCGTGCAGGTTGCTGTTCATGGCCACCGGCCGCTTGATGATTTCCACCAGCGTGGCGGCGTCGATCTTCCCGAAATGCTCGAGGAGCCGCTCGCTGAGGGCCTCGGCGCGGCCGCGCCCGGAAATCAGCACCGTGTCCTCCGGCACGCGCGGCAGCCGCGGATCCTGTTGTCCGGGGCGGAGCACGGTCATCTGCCGGGCATCGCAATGCACGGCGGCCATCGCCCGCGACTTGTCGCTGAGCACGTAGTAGTATTCGCAAGTCCGCGGAGTGCGGCGGAGGATTTCCAGGGCCTCGTCCACGCTGGCCGTCCGCTCCATGAGGTTGCGGAGCAGGAAGCTCATGGGCATGCCGTCCCAGTCGCCCTCGCCTCGTCCGCCCATTTCGCCCACCGCCAGGCCGCGCTCGTTCATGGCGGTGACCGTGCCGATGAACCCGCTGTAGCCCAGGCTCACCCAGGCATTGCGGCCGTCGGGCATGAAGACCGTCACCAGGGCGGCCTCCTGGAGGCGGATGTCGCGCATGTAGTCCAGCACCCGGGCGTGCAGCACCCTGCCGTCGGCGGTGGCCTTTCCGCGCACCGCGACGCCGCTGCAATGGAACCGCTCGGGGAAGAGGTTGGCTGCGCGGCCGTCGCGCTGGGAGACGCCGGCCGCTGCGGCCAGCGCATCGCACTCGTCGAGATACCGCTGGGGCAAGTACGGCGCAGTCCGCCGCTCGATCTCGGCGAAGCGATCGAAGGACCACCGGCCCCAGTGCAAGCTATCGCCGGCGCCGACCAGGTAAAGCACGCGCTCGCAGAGTTTGCGGACCGGATCGCGCAGCAGCGTGCCGTGGGCCGTGCCCATCTGCTGCGGGGTGCCGCGGACCAGCAGGATCGTCTTGCCCTGCGACCGGCACAGGGTTCCGTGGCCGGCCGGGTCTTTGGCGACCACCTGGATCCCTTGGCCCGTCGTGGATTGAGGGGGCGCGTCGAACGTCTCCGCGGCGAAATCGAGCGCCGCCGAAAACATCCGCGCCAAATCCACCGCGGCCACCTCCTTGCACGGCAACCCGGGGGGCTCCTGAAACATCGACTCGTGCGCGACCGCGTCGAACGACCAGGCATGGAAGGTCAGCGTGCCGCGGAAGCCCTCCACGTCGAACGCCGCGCTGCGGGGCGCGGCCCAGTCCTGCTGGAAGACGAGCCGCACGTAATCCTGCGGGCGGCCTTTGCGGACGATGCGGATGGCCGGCGTCCGCTCGGCGGCCGAGTCATCGCTGATCGCGACCCAGCGGTCCAAGACGTCCGGCGCGATGGCCGCGGCAGCCAGCACCCCGGAGAGCATCTGGAGTTTCAGCAGGTGCTTCGGCTCGGCGTAGGCCAGCGGATCGGCGGGGTTTGCGCCGCCGCCGTCCGCGCCGTCTGCGCCGGCGGGCGAGAGGCCCGCAGCACGGCCCTTGAACACCACGCGATCTGCGGCGGTCATCCACGGGTAGGCCGCGCAGCCCAGCGACGCTTCGACCAGGCCGGGCAGCCGGCAGTAAATGCTGAACTTCGGTTTCGGCCCGCGGATCATCCGCACCCGGCCCGCGATCTTCCGGCCGTCTTTGCCGACGGCCGAAACTTCGACGTCCGCGAGGTGGCAGCGGCCCTCTTGGGGGTCGACGCTCAGCAGGCTGCCGAGCTGCTGGAGCAGCCTGGCCGCGGTCCGCTGCGGCGAGCGGCCGCCGACGGCGGGCGCGGGCGGCTGCACGCCCGGCGGCAGGTCCTGGGCGAAGAAATCGGCCGTGGTTTGCAGCATCCCGGCGAGCGCCGCTATCGCCGTGTAATGCCCCAGCCCGTCGAGCCACTGCACGCGGTCGCCGATGCCCAGCGCCGCCGCGAGCTTCTCCGTGCAGGCGCGCGGAATGACCTCGTCGCTGCCGGCATTGAGCATCAGGACCTTGCCGGACTGGGCCCGGGCCCGCAATCGGTCGGCATGGCGGAGCGGATCGGCCTCTTGGATCGCGTGCTCGACCTCAGTCCGCCGCTCGGGCGGCAGGCGCCGCAGCAAGTCGCGGAGCCTGCTGGTTTCGTTGGCCTGGTAGATCACCGGCAACAGGTCGCCGCCGGAGAGGATCAAGGCGGCCCGGGCGATCCGCGGCTCGTTCTCGGCGGCCGTGGCAGCCAGGATCCCACCCAGGCTGATCCCCATCACGCCGATGCGTTGCGGATCGATCTGGGGCCGCGAGGCCAACACGTCGACGGTCCTGCGAACATCCTCGACGGACTGGGACATGGCCGTCACGAACAGCGCCGGATCGGCCGCCACGGCGTGCCTGCCGCCCGCCGGGCTGCGCGGGCCGTAATACGGCAGGTTGAACCATAGCGCCGGGATGCCGCGGGCTGCCAAGGCGGAACAGGCGATTTGAACCAACTCCACGTTGCCGTCCATGATGTGCAGGCAAATCACGGCGGGCCGCGGCGGATCGCCGGCCGTCATGCCGCGGGGCAGGTACAACTCCGCGGGGACCGTGTTATTCGCCTCCACCGTGGTGTGCACCGGCGAGGGGTAGCTCAAACGGTAGACGCGGAAGGCATCCCTCTCGGCGCCGAGCGAAATGCGGTAGGAAAAAGGGGCCTTGTCGAATGTCTTGGCAACCTCGACGACCTCCGCGGCCGGCGGGGCGGCACGGCCCACCGCAGGCACAAGCGAAATGAGAACAAAGATAATCGGCCACAGGCTACGACGCACTGGCGACATGGCGATACTCCTTGCCAAACAACGGAATCCTGAATCCTTCGAGTGCCGCATACCGATCCGCGGGTCGGGCACCGCCGCGTAGCGGTGGTCGCCCGCGGCTACCTTCATCCTTTATCCTTTGTCCCCATTCCCTTACGTCAAGTACATCTCGCCCGGACCCAGCCGGTCGTACCAGGTGAACTTCAGAATGAGCGAAGTGGCGGCGCACACGGCCAGCGAGATGCCCAGCTCGGTCCAATGCTGGATGACCAGGTAGATGGGCGCGGTCACCAGGCTCGTTTGCCAGACCAGGCCGACGGCCAGGTTGAACACGTCGCGGCGGAAATCCAGGTTCTTCTGAAAGCCCGGGTCCTGCTGCCGGCATTTCTCGTAAATCGGCCCCCAGCATCCCCACGGCCTGACGGTGCGGTAAAAAGACATGAGGATTTCGTCCCCCTCCGCCGCGGTCAGCAGGCAGACGACGACCGAGGCGAGCAGACTGAAGGCCAGGATGGCGAGGAAGCCGAAGACCGGGTGGATCGGCACATAGATCTTCAGCACCGCGGCCCCCGTTCCGGCGACCATGCCCGCCAGAAACCCGTAGCCGTTGAAGCGCCACCAATGCCACTTGAGCACGTTCGGGGCGACGAAGGCCGGCACCAGGGCCGACACGATCCATTCGGTGACCGAGTGCACGCTCGGGATCGCGAAGCCGAAGGCGATGCCCAGGATGATGACCAGCGTGGAGGTGATCCAGGCGATCGCGACGTAGCGCCTCGGGGGGGCGTCGGGGCGGAGGTAGCGCTTGTAGATGTCGTTGACCACGTAGGCCGCGCCCGAGTTGACCGTCGAGACGAAGGTGCTCATGAACGAGGCGATCAGCGCCGCGATGAGAATGCCCTTGAAGCCGACCGGCACGTAGTCCCGCACGACGTCGGGCAGGATCCGCTCGAAGTCCACCTTCGCGCCCATGGCGGCCAGGTCCTCGCCGAAGAAAGCGATCCCCAGCACGGCGATGGCGGCGATCAGCAGGAACCGCGGGGTGAGCGACACCACCGCCATGACCATGTTCTCCAGGGCCGCCTCGCGCGGGCTGCGCGTCGAGAGGATGTGCTGGATGGCATAGTTGGGGGTCGGTCCCGCCATGCTCACCAGCACCCCCTTCAGAAAGAGCATGCCCGTGAAGAATGCGAACAGCGAATAGCCGTCGCCGCCTTTGCTGATCGGGCCGTAGATCCGCTGGTTCAGGGCGGGCACCAGGCCGGACCAGTCCAGGCTCAGCTTCCCCCAGCCGAAGAAGAGGTTATCCCAGCCGGCGGGCACCCGCGCGGCGATGTGCGCGGGCGTGATCATCACAATCGCAATCACCGTGACGGCAATCGCCGCCGTCACCTTCAAGGCGAACTGGATCAGGTCGTTCATCACCACGCTGTACATCCCGCCCACCACGCAATACACGCCGGTCACAGCCATGACCAGGATCGCATAGACGTAGTGCGAGGGCAGGTGCAGCGACAAGGGGATGGTGTGGCCGCCGAAGAGGTGGACCGCCGACTGCCAGTGGACCTCGAGGTTCCAGGGAAAGAACGGCTCGGTGAACTTGCCGATGCCCTGGAAGGCGTAGCTCAGGAAGCCCACCACGCTGACCAGGGCGTAGACCACGACGCTGACGTAGGCCCACTCCGCCCCGCGGCTCGTGCCGAAGCGGGTCCGCATCCACTCGGCCCCGGTCAGCACGTTGGAGCGGCGGACCCAGGTGCCCAGGTACATCATGCGGAAGATCACGTTGAACAGCGGCCAGACCCACAACAACCAGGTGGCCTTCATGCCGTAGATGAAGAACATCATCACGAACCACATGGTTCCGGTGATGTCCACCCCGCTGGAGCCGTGGGCCACGCCAATGATCCACCAGGGCAGGCTCTTGGCGGCCAGAAAGTAGGATTCCGCGCTCCGCGAAGCCTTCTTCGCCACCCACGCCCCGACCACGGCCATCAGGATCAAGTACAGGACGATGATCGTCAGGTCGATCGGGTTCATCGGTCAACGTCCCCTCTCCCTCCGGGAGCGACCATCCGCGGTGGTGCCCAAGGGTGAGGGCTGGTGGCAAAGAGACGTCCAGCCTTGCGTATTTGATCCCAAATGCCCTCACCCCCTGCCCCTCTCCCAAAGGGAGAGGGGAGCAATTTGCAAGAGCCCGCCCGCCAAACATTTCTTGCTTCCTACGGCGGGCACTTCCGCAGGTGATCCAGCAACTCTTCCAGCGGGCAGGTGGCCAGGGCGCAGAACTTGTCCCCGCCCCCGTAATACACGAACAACGTCCCGGCAATCACCACCGCGCCGCAGGGAAAACAGACGCCGCGGTAGAAACCCTCGATCTCGTAATCCGTTTCGGGCTGCATCAGCCAGTCGGGCGTGCGGTGCAGCACCCGGCCCGGATCCTCCAGGTCCAGCAACAGCCCGCCCAGCCGGTAAAACTTGTCCGGCCCGACCGCATGATAGATGGTCAGCCATCCGTGCGGCGTGCGGATCGGCGGCGTGTTCACTCCCAGCTTGTACGCCTCCCAGGGATAGCGGTTCTTGATCAGCAGCCGGCTGGCGGCTTGGGGCAAGCCCAGCAGGTCGTCGGTCGTGGCGATCCAGGCACAGGCCTGCTCCGTCGCGTAGCCGGGCCCGATCCATTCCAGGGGCCGGTGAATCAGCGCGTACTTCCCGCCCACCTTCTCGGGGAAGAGGATCACGTCGCGATCGTCCAGCAGCGGATCGGTCATCCAGCCGGCCCGGATCCACGTGCGGAAATCCCGCGTCATCGCCAGGCCCGTCAGCGTGGCGTTGGTCCGCAGATAGTGGGGAAACTCCGGTGGGCAGTCGGGAGAGAGGTAACGCCGGCGTACCTCGGGAATCCAGAACTGGCCGAACGGATAGTGGCGGCAGGCGTACGTGACATAATACCACTCGCCCAGCTTGACGATCCGCGGGTCCTGAATCGTCGCCCCGTCGAACCCCTCGACGCTCGGCCCGAGCACCGGCTGCTCGCCGGCCCGTTGGAAGTGATAGCCGTCTTCGCTGGTAGCCAGGCCGAGGCAGCACTTGTAGTCGGGCTGCGATTCGGCGCCGCGGTACAGCAAGAGCACCCGCCGGGTCGTTTCATCGTACCAAGCCGCCGGATTGAAGACCGCCAGGTCCTCCCAGGGGTGGCCCGGGTGCGGCGACAGAATGGGATTACCTTCGTAACGCCTGAGCTTCATGGGCCCCCCTCGTGCTTCCCTGCAAGGCGAGAGGAGGCCAGTTCTCGCGTATAGTCGGCGTTGGATCGCGGCTGATCGATCCGCCGCGGATACATGCCCACGATCACCGCGTCGATCGGCTTGATGTGCGTGAAGGCGAAGCGGAATGCCTCGCGGACGATCTCTTGGCTGGCGCAGAGCCGGCCGGCCCCCAAGATCTTGAATGCCAGGCAGGGCTGCTCGACCTGGCGGATGACCGCGCACATGGCGGCAGGATCGGCCTGGTAGAACGTCTTTTCCACGGTCGAGCCCAGCACGGCGGGGGGCGCGCCGCCCTGCCCGGCCGGCGGCGGTTTCTCGCGGGTCAAGAAGTAGAAACAGGTCATGAAGAAATCGACCTGCCAGCCCTCGTCGGCGATCCGCTTGATGTTGTCCGGATTGTGCGACGACACGCCCGCGAGCAGCCCCTCGTCGCGGGCCGCCTTGACGAAGTCGCGTACCCGGCCGCTGTGGCCCTCGCGGAACAGCTTGTCGGTCACGCCGCCGTGATGGGCGACGGCGATGGGCCGGTTCGCCGCGAGCATCGGCTTGACTTCCTTCCAATCGCGGTGCAGCCCGATCAATTGCAGCTTCGAGCCCTGCTCGCGGAGCTTGCGGTAGACCTCGGTGGCCTTGGAGGCCATCGAGTACTGGTGCGTGTTGATCCCCAACTGCTCGCACTCCTGCAGCATGGCCTGGGTTCGCTCCGGGGTGAAGTACGCCTTCATTTCCTGGTCCAGCTCGTGGCCCAGGTAGGAATAGCCGGAGATCGGATTGGAGCCGACGATCAACCGGCTCACGCGGTGCGGCCCCAAGCGGATCGTGGGCAGCGGCGCGGCCGGCGACCCGCCAGCGGGTACCCGGCCGGCGGGCACCTCGGCAGCCTCCGCCGTGCCGCCCAAAAGCAGTCCCGAGGCGGCTGCCGCCGCACACCGTGTCAGGAACTCTCGCCGACCGGCCCGCTGGAGTTTTGGGGATGCCATGCTGCGTGCTCCTCTTCAGGTGCTGCCATGCGTTTAGCAGGCGGGTGCGGCGCCAGAACCCCCATTATCTCGCGTGTTGCCGGGCTCCGCAAGCGCAAAGCGGCCTGGGACGTTTCCTGCTCCGCGGGCTTGTTGCAAACCCGCGGTCCCGCTGGTATAGTCGCGGTCTGCCAGGTCCCCACGGCCCGCGCGGCCGCGGCGCGCAATAACCGACCAGCCCTCCCAGGAGAAACGTCATGCGACCAGCCTTCTTAGCCGCGTTGTTGCTCGCTTGCTCCACGACCACCCTTCGGGCGGCGCCCGCAGGAGCGGAGAAGATCGTGTGGCAGATCGGCCGTCCGGACCAGAACTACGCGGAATTCGCCTGTGCGGGCGACCACATGGCTTATGCCCGCAAGTTCGCCAACAAGCCGGTGGTGTTCGAGGCCGGCCGGAGCGATGCGGCGCGGGACTGGCCCTTCATTCAGCCGGGACCGCTGGACACTTGGGCCCCGGCCCGCGGACAGCCGCGGACCATCCGCTTCACCCTGCCGGAAGAGCCGCAAGGCCGCTTCACGCTGCGGATCGAGCTGGTCGACGCACAGCAGGCCCACCCGCCGCGGCTGGGGGTCACGCTGAACGGCCACACGAGCGCGTTCCAGCTTACCCCGGGCGGCGGCGACGGCGCGCTCAGCGACGCAAAGCTCGGCAAGCCGCAGAAGCTGGAGATCGCCCTGCCCGCCAACCTACTGAAGCAAGGCGTCAACGAGATCCGGCTGGCCTGCCTGGAGGGCAGTTGGGTGCTCTACGATGCAATTACGCTCGCCGTCGATCCGCAGGGGACCACGCCGCCGGCCGAGGTCCAGAGCGTGACGGCCCGGCCCACGCCTTTCTTCATCCGCCGCGACGGCAAGGTCGAGCGGGCACTGCAGGTTTCCGTGGGCCTGAGCGCCCCGTCGTCCGCCTTGTCGATCACGGTGGAGGTCCTCGGGCAGAAGCGCGTGCTGCCGGCCGGGCAGGCGCCGCTCTTCGGTCCGCTGGAAACGGAAATCGGCGTGCCCGACTCGACCGATCCGCTCGACGTGAAGATCACCGCGGCCATCGGGGACAAGGCAAAGTCTGCCGGCGTCCGCGTCCTGCCGCAGCGGAAGTGGCGGGTGTACGTGGCCCCCAGCGCGCACACCGACATCGGCTACACCGACCTGCAGCCCAAGTGCGCCGAGCGGCACTGCCGCAACATGGATGCGGCCATCGACATCATCCAGCGATTTCCCGACTTCCGCTGGAATACGGAAGTGGCCTGGCAGGCGGAGAACTACGTCCGCTCGCGGAGCGGCCGGCGATTGGCCGATTTTTACCGCCTGGCGAGCGAGGGGAAGATCGGCATCCAGGCCCTGTACTGCAACGAATTGACCGGGCTGTGCTCGCACGAAGAGGCCTGCCGGCTGACGGCGTTCGCCCACCGGCTCTGCCGCCAGCACGACATCCCCTATCGCAGCGCGATGATCAGCGACGTGCCCACCCAAGAAGCCTCGCTGCCGATGATCCTGGCCTCGGCCGGCATCCGCTATTTCAGCAGCGGGATCAACAACGACCGGGCGTACCCGTTCACCGTGATGCAAGACCGCTGCCCGTGCTGGTGGGAGGGGCCCGACGGCAGCCGCGTGCTGATGATGTACACGTGGCAGTACGCCCAGGCCGCCCAGTGGCAGTTGGACCAGAGCCTCGAGGCCGCCCGGGCGCAGGTGCTCGAACGTTTGGCGCAGTATGAGAAGCGGGCGGATTACCCCTACGACGCGGTCTTCCTGCACGGGGCGTTCAGCGACAACTGCGAGCTGAACCCCAAGCTGGCCGAGGTGGCCGCCGCCTGGAATGCCCGCTACGAATTCCCTAAGATCATCCTCTCCCACAACGTCGAGTTCTTCGAATACATCGAGAAGCGCTACGGCGATAAGCTGCCCGTCTACCGCGGCAGCGCGGGGACGTACTGGGAGGACGGGGCGGCCTCGTCGGCCCACGAAACGGCGTTGAACCGCAACGCCCACGAAGCCCTGACCGCCGGCGAGAAGTTTTTGGCCCTGGCCGGGCGGCTCCAGCCGGCGAAGGCCTATCGCCCCGACGCCCTCTACGAGGTCTGGCGGAATTGCACGCTCTACGACGAGCACACCTGGGGCGCGCACTGCTCGATCTCGCAGCCCGATAGTGAATTCACCAAGGGCCAATGGAAGATCAAGGCCCAGTTCGCGGTGGATGCGGACAAAGGGGCGAAAAAGGCGCTTGCGGATGGGGCCGCTGCGCTCGCAGGCCTGATCAAGACCGATGGGCCGGCCATCGTGGTCTTCAATCCCAGCAGTTGGCCGCGGACGGATGCTCTGCTGCTCCGCGAGGGGCTGCCTGCGGGCGTTGGCGTCAATGCCAACGACGCAGCAACTTTCCCCGGCGGGCTGCTCGTCAAGGACGTGCCCGCCTGTGGCTATCGCGTGCTCCGGCTTGTTGCCGAGGCGAAGGGGGCACAAGCCGCGACCGATGAAAAACCAACCATCGAGAACGCTTTCTACCGCGTCCGCGTTGATCCGGAGACGGGGGGCATCGCCAGCATCTTTGACAAGGAGACCGGCCGGGAATTGGTGGACGCCAAGGCCCCATACCGCCTCGACGAATACGTCTACGCCAAGGGCGGCAACGGCTCGCGGATCGTAATGAATCCCAACGGTCCCGAGCCCAAGCTCACGTTGACCGGCTCCGGCAAGGCCCATATCACGGCGTATCGCCGCCCCGGCGTGGTGGGCGAGATGCTGATCGTTGCGACCTCCGGCGAGATGGCCCCGAAGATCGAGGCAATGACGCTGCTCTGGGAGGGCATCAAGCGGGTCGACCTCGCCAACAAGTTTACCAAGACGCAGAGCTACGACAAGGAAGCCGTCTACTTCGCGTTTCCCTTCGCGGCCAGCCAGCCGACCTTCCGCTACGAAGTGCCGTGCGGCATCGTCAATGCCAACCGCGACATGCTGCCGGGGGCGTGCCTGGAATGGTTCACCGTGCAGCACTTCGTCGAGGTTTCCGATCAGGCCGGGGCGATTGCCTGGGCCAGCCCCGACGCCCCATTGGTCTGCTTCCAGGACGTCAACCGCGGCAAATGGCCGACCAAGCTGACGTTGGTGAACGGCCATCTCTACAGCTACGCCATGAACAATTACTGGCACACCAACTACAAGGCGGGGCAGGATGGCGAGCAGACGTTCCGCTTCTCGGTGACCAGCCGGGCGAAGGCCGACAGCGTGGCCTCCGCGCGGTTCGGCGAAGAGGTTGCCAGCCCCTTACAGGCGGTAGTCGTCAAGGCCAACCCGCACGGCCTGCTGCCGGCCGCCCCGACCAGCCTGCTGTCCGTCGCCGAGCCGAACGTGTTCATCCTGGGCACGAAGCTGCCCGACCAGGGCACCGGGCTGATCGTGCGGCTCTGGGAAGTGGCCGGGCAACAAACCGACGCCCACCTCCGCCTGGCCCCCGCGCTGGGCGGCAAGCGGGCCGAGGCCTGCAACCTGGTCGAGGACCCCGCCGGGCCGTTGGAGATCCGCGACGGCGTCGTGACCGTGCCCCTCCGCGGCCGCGGCCTGGCCACCGTGCGGATCCAATAGGACCCATAAAGCCGCGACCGCCAGCGACGCGGGCATAGCACCCGGCTCACTCACCCAGCTCGAGCACCTCCACGTCCTCGCCGTCGAGGGTGAGCGTGACGCTCGTGGCCCGCGGCGGAAGGGCTTGGCCGGCCAAGAGCTCGCGGCTTACCGTCCGCCATTTGCCGTCGAGGGTTATGGTCGCGGTCTTCCGCTCCGGGCTGTCGTTGAAAACCGTGAGATACTTTTCGCCGAAGCGCTCGACGTAGACCCGCGGGTCGCCGCTGGCGGCACGTGTGATCGGCTCCCAGCCGGCCTCGGCCACCCGCTTGCAGAGCGGCACGTACTTCTTGAAGAGCGGCCGGTCGCGGTTGTACAGCTCCGCCCGCGTGAAATAGGCGCCCCCGGACGCATTGTGGCTGAAGAAGCCGGGGAACATCCCATAGGCCAGGCAGCGCTTCATGTACTTCTCGACCAGGGCGGGCGGGAATGCCTCGAAGCGGGTGTTCATCAGGAAGCAGTAGGGCTTGCCCTTGCACAACGCGCGGCGATAGAGCAGCTCGGCGTCGCACATGGGCTGCCACCGCCCGCCGGGGTTCCAGTCGGTCTCGGTCCCCATCACGTCGAGCATCGGGGCCAGCCACCACAGGCTGCCCGGCGTGCCGTTGGCCATCAGCAGCCGGTCGCGGCGATTCATCGCCTGGCGGAGGCCGCGGACGTACTCCAGCGCGACCAGGCCGCGAAAGATGGCCGGCCGGCGCTCGTCCAGCGAGAACACCAACGGCGTTTCGGCCGCCGCGAAGTGCTCCCGCCGGAAATCCAGCTCGGCGGTCGCGTAGCCCTCGCTGGAATCGACGTACTCGCCGTCCAGGCCCTTGCCCAACGGGCCGTACGCGTAGAGGTCCCTCTCGATCTTCCAGTTCCACTTGTTCTTGAAGTCGGTGAACTCGCCCAGGATGGCGGGCATGGAATTCAGGCTCCAGACGGCGCCATTGCACCAGGGGGTGTCCTCCAGCCGGGCCACGAAGCGGCCGTCGGCGTCGTGATAGCCGCTGGTCAACAGCGCCCGGGCCTCCGGGCGGCCCTGCTCGGCCAGCCGCTTGGCCTCGGCCAAGGCCGCCTCCAGCGTGCGGGGCATCGCCTTGGGCATGGGCATCCACCAGGTCATCGGCTCCGTATAGCGGAAGGTGAGAATGCCGTGCTGGTCGTCCCACCCGGTCTCGTCGTTGCCCTCCTTGAAGCGAAAGCCGAAATCCTGCCATCCCTCGACCTGGCTGATCTTGGCGAAAGGCATCCACAGGCCCTGCTGGAGCGTGCGGCAGCGGAAGGCCCGCGGGAAGATCTCGTAATATCGCGCCAGGGCGGCCCGAAAACCCCACTGCGGCTCGAACGTGAACTGGCAGAATTCCAATTCCGCCCGCTGCTTCTCCGGCGCCAGGCCGATGTCCCAGGCCAGGAACAGCTCGCCCGTGCCCGCGTTGTAGCCCGTGCGGCAGAAGGCCGGGTGCAGCGGGAGGCTTCCCAGGGCGACGCCGTGGCCGGCGTCGGCCACCGCGGCGAAGGGATAGCGGGAGAGGCGGCCGTTGCTGCCCACCCGAAACCGCGCGGCCTCCAGGTACTCGCGGCCTTCCTGGACGGCGGTGCTCTCGCGCGGGTTGCCCAGCCAGCGCAGCGACTTGGCGGCGACCGGGACCGTGTAGAGCAGCATGATCGCGCGGTCCTTGCCCGTGGTGTCGTAAACGCTCAAGTTATACAGCGTCGCCCCTTCCAACCGCCCGCGGTCCGGGCTGTGGGCCGGGCGCGAATACCAGACCAGGCGGATGCCCAGCTTCTCGTCCGTCATGTAGGCGGGGTTCTCGTAGCCGGCGCTGCGCGGCTCGATGGCCAGATAATCGCTGCCGGCCGCCACGTCGCGGATTTGGAAGCCCTCGCGGCACCCGCCGGCGGGCACTAGCGGCACGCCGTCGAACAAGCAGGCCCCCTGCGGCGTCGGGACGACCCCAAGCCGGGCATCGCGAAAGCACGCCTTGCCCCCGTGCCCACGCAGCAGGAGGTAGAGGGTCACGCGCTTGACGGGCTTCTCCGGCAGCACCATCACTTGCCGCTTCTGCCAATCGTGGCTGCCCGTAGCGAAGCTGGCCGCCTGGCCCCAGAGCGGCGTCCCGTCGCTGTAGACCAAGTCGAGGTACAGGGAGTAGTCGCTATCGGGCGAACCGCTCACGCCTTCGGCCTTGCTCGAGACCGAGGCGACGATCGGCTCCGGCCGGGTCTGGTCGAGCTGGACGGTCTGCATCACCCCGCGCCGGGCCTGGCTGTCGCCGCCATTGTCACAGACAAATGTGCGAGTATCGCCGGTGAACCCGCTCTGGCACGGTCGCCAGCCATCGGCCTGCAGGAGGTTCTCCGCCGGGTCAACCCGCAGGACCCGTTTGGCGACCAGCGGTTCGCCGCCCAGGGCGGTTGACAAAGACAGACAAGCGAGCAGAATCGCCGCCCGAAGGCGATTGCCGTTCATGGCTGGCTCCCTGTTGACGTGCAAGGTGCCGCAGGTTCGAGATTTCAGCGAGGAGGTAGGACTCCGCGTTGCACCCGAGTTGGCGCGGCAATCCAACCCCGGCAATATAGCCGTTTGTTAGGATTCTGTAAAGCACCGGAAGGGGCCGGAAGGCGAATTTGGGAAGGGTGGAAAGACCGATGTGCGGCCTTCAAGGGGTTCCGCCGGGCCGACCATGCTGTGCATGGTGCCCGCGGTCGTCCAGTCGCCGCAACTCCGCCAGCAGGCAGAGGCCGGTCAGCAGACAGGCCCCGACATCGGCCGTCGGCAGGGCCGCCCACACCCCTTCCAGGCCGAACAGCCGCGGCAGGATCAAGACCGCCGGAATCAAGAGCAGCACCTGCCGGGAGAGCATCAAGAGCAGTGCTTCCCTGGGTTTGCCGACCGCCTGGAAGTAGCTGGCACTGACCACCTGGAAGCCCACCAGCGGCAGCCCCAGCATGGAAATCCGGATGGCATGGGTTCCCAGGGCCAGCAGCGCCGGGTCCTTCGGGTTGAACAGCCGAACCACCTCCGCCGGAAACAGCATCGCCACGCTGAAGCCGAGCGTCGTCAGTACGGTGGCCGCCAGGATCGCGGTGACCAGGGCCCGCTTCACCCGGTCGAACCGCCGGGCCCCATAGTTGTAGCCGATGATCGGCTGGACTCCCTGGTTAATGCCGAAGATCGGCATGGCCACCAGCATGAAGATACGGTAGAGGATGCCCCACACCGCGATCGCCAGATCGCCCCCGTAGTACTTCAACTGGTTGTTCAGGATGCTCAGCATGACGCTGGCGGCCAGTTGCATGGTGCACTGGGGCGAGCCGGTCCAGAAAATCGCCCGGCAGATTCGCCAGTCCGGCCGCAGGTGCCGCGCATGGAGCTTGAGCAGGCTGGCGCCGCTGAGGTAATAGGCCAGCACCCACACGGCCGACACGGCCTGGGCAGTCACGGTCGCCAGCGCGGCGCCCTTCATGCCCCACCGCAGGCCGAAGATGAACACGGGGGCCAGCAGCAAATTCAGCAGCACGCTGATGAGCATGGTCAGCATGGCGATCCGCGGGTTCCCCTCGCCGCGGATGGTGGCGTTCAGGCCGAAGCTGATCATCTGGAACACGGTGCCCAGCACGATGATCCCCAAGTAATCCCGGGCATAGGGCAGGACGGTCTCGCTGGCGCCGAACAACACGAGGATCGGATCCAGGAACCACAGGCCGAGGGCGGTGCCCAGCGCCGCGGCCACCACCAGCAGCACGGCGGCGTTGCCCAGGACGTGCTCCGCCTCGGCCTTGTTCTGCTGGCCCAGGCGGATGGAGATCAGGGCCGTGGCCCCGAAGCCCAAGAGCATGCCGAAGGCCAGCACGATGAGCATGCACGGGAAGGCGACGGTGGTGCCGGCCACCGCGTCAGTCCCCAGGGCCTGCCCCACGAAGACCGCGTCGATGATGTTATAGAGGGCCTGGGCCATCATGCCGACGATGGCCGGAATGGAGAACTGCAGGAGCAGGCGGGGGATGGCGGCCTCCCCAAGGCGCGAAGAACGATCCATGCTGCGGCTTTCAACGGCCCGGGTCGGCGGCGCCGGACACGCTGGGTTGCAATGTACGGCCCGGCGAATCGTGCGGCAAGGGGGTATCGTGCGCTGCGGGAGCTTGCCCCTTCGCTTGGGCAGCAGACGATAGCCCCGCTGGGCCGCCCCGTCCGCGTGACATTCGAGCGAACGCCGGGGGGCCGGTCATGGCTCCCAAAGCGTCTTGACGAAAGGGAGCCGGAAAAATAGGCTGGTGTCAGCGTCCCGAAAGGAAAGCGAAATGCTAGACCGGAACGTCAGGCCTGTCGCCGCCGTGTTATGGGCCATAACTGCGGCATGGTTCGTTTCCGCCGGGCGGGCCGGCGGGGGGCCCGTTCTCCCGCAGGCCGCCGAATCCGACGATGAGCATCCGCCCGTCGCGGCCCGGACGCCGGACAACTCGCTGCTGCCGCCGCAGTTCCGCAAACTGGTGGCCCTGCACAAGCCGCTGGGGCCTCCGCGGCCGGGCGACTGGTTGTCAAGCCATGAGGAGCGCGGCCAGACCTACAGCGAGTACATCCGCGGCCGGCCCGTCCGCGCCGCGGGACGGCGCCGCGTGATCTACATTCAGCCGCTGGGTGATTTCAACCCGACCGAGCGAAAAATCGTCGAGCTCACGGCAGAGTACATGGGCATCTTCTTTCAGTTGCCCGTGCGGGTCCGCGGCGACTTGTCTTTAGCGCTGATTCCCGAGCGGGCCAGGCGAAAACACCCGCAGTGGGGAATGTCCCAGATCCTGAGCACCTACGTCCTTGCGGACGTGCTCAAGCCCCGCTTGGCCCCCGACGCCGTAGCCATGATCGCCCTGACCACCTCCGACCTCTGGCCGGGGGAGGGCTGGAACTTCGTCTTCGGCCAGGCCTCGCTGGCCGACCGGGTGGGCGTGTGGTCGGTGCACCGCTTCGGCGACCCGCAGAAGAACGAGGACGCATTCCGGCTGACCTTGCGGCGGACCTTGGCGACGGCCACGCACGAGACGGGCCACATGTTCTCGATGGAGCACTGCGTCTTCTACGAGTGCTCGATGTGCGGCAGCAACAGCCTTCCCGAGGCCGACCGCTGCCCGCTCTGGCTCTGCCCGCAGTGTTTGGCCAAACTGTGCTACGCCACCGGCGCGAATCCGCAGAAGCGGTTCAAGGACCTCGTCGCCTTTGCCAAGGCCCACGGGCTGGCCCGCGAGGAAGAGTTCTGGCAGAAATCGCTCAGGGCAATCGAGCAGAGCGTGCCGCGATAGGGCCGATCGAACAAGTTTCCACGGGTCCCGAGACGACATCGGAACACTGATGTTCGCTAATCTGCGCTGATTGTTGCGACAAGTGTCAATCAGCGGAGATTAGCGGTCCCCAATAAAGGGTCGGCTTGCTGTGACGCGGTTCCTTCGCGGAGGCGTCGTTACAGACTCGTTACACTGTGCCCCGCCGAACCTTGCTATAATTGGCGGGGCTACGTTTCGAGGGGACTCTTTGCCAGAAAGGACTGCCACATGAGAAAACTGTTCACCGCACTGTTGTTTGTCGCCCTTGCGACATCCCTGTTGGGGGCCCAACAGCCTCCGACTGTTGACCAGCCGAAGATCACCGTTACCGGCGAGGCGCTCGTCTTGGCCAAGCCCGACAAGGTCATCCTCAACTTCGGAATCGAGACCCGCGATACCGTGTTGCTGGTGGCCAAGCGAAAGAACGCTGATATCTGGAAGAAAGCCGCGGCTGCGCTCAAGGAATGCGGCGTGCCCAGCAAGGACGTGCAGACCGACTACCTGTCCATCGAGCCGCGATACAAGAATTACAACGAAATCGACGAGCCGATCGGCTACGTCACCCGCAACCTGTTCGTCGTGACGTTGGCCGATCCGGGGCAGGTGGAGACGCTGATCTCCAGGATGTTGGAAAGCGGCGTGAATCACGTCAACGGGGTCGAGTTCCAGACCACCCAATTCAAGCAGCACCGCGAATCGGCCCGCGAGCTGGCACTAACGGCGGCCCGCGAAAAGGCGGTCAAGATGGCAGCCGTGCTCGGATGTAGCATCGGCAAGCCGCTGGCCGTCACCGAGACCTACGGCGGCGGGGCGTGGTACTTCTCCAGTTGGTCCGGCTGGGGCTACGGGCGCTCTTCGGGCATGTCGCAGAACGTGATCCAGGACACCCGCGGGGCCGGCGGCGGGGAGGATCCCCAGTCCATGGCCCTGGGCAAGATCTCCATCCGCGCCGGCGTCTCCGTCGTGTTCGAGCTGAAGGAACTGCGAGCGGAGCCTGAGCGGAAGCCGTAGCGCCCTATCGAAAAACGTCGGCTTGCCCCACGCGGCTTGGCCCCGCACGGTTTTTTGGGCGCCGCTTTGCGCGCTCAAAGCGCCGTCTCTTGATCGCGAGGAAATCCGCGGTTTGTGCCGTATTTTCCGGGAGCTTTCGCTACCGTCGCTATGGCCCCGGGCTGCTTTTTGGGCGCCGTTTTTCAGGATTTCCAGAAATGCCCCCTCAATTGGGGCATTTCGTCCGCTGGCTTGGGGCCGACAGACTCCGATATGCACCAAAGTGCCGCTCCTCTGGGGAGTCCCTTGCGCCGAATTTTCAAGGAGCCCCGCTGCGCCCGGTCTCCGGGGGGAGCAAGGCTTCGGCCTCCGGATAGTAGCGGATTGCCTGGCCCGATTTCATGCGCCGCACGCACCACTGTTCGCACGGCGGGACCGCCCTCTTGGGGAAGTGGGACTGGCCTTGCAGGTGCGCGCGAGTGCCTCGCCGGACCTACCAGGGGTGCCGCGGCGCGGCCGACCGCGCAGTATTGCGAGGGCCGGCTCTGGTGCGGATAATACAGGTCGATCAGGGGGCTCGCCGCCGGGGCCTGTCTGTGCGCGCTCCAGCGGAGCCTCTGCCGCGAAACGGAGGCCGCCTCCAAGCAACGAGTCCTCGACAGTCCGCGCGACGGGTGGGACCTGCCATGAACGAATCGCAACTCATTTCCGCCTACCTCGACCTCTTCCAGAAGGGCCGGGCCGATCCCTCGCTGGTCGCCGACCTGCAAAGCCTTCGCACCCAAGCCGAACAGGCAGCCCTCCCTCGGTGGACGCGGATCATCGAGGCGCGCATCGCGCAGGCCGAGGCACGATATGAAGACGTCCTGCGTATAATCGACCCGGTAATCAGCGAGGACTCCGGGAACCCGCACGCGGTATTCATGAAGGGGTCGGTCCTCCGTTGGATGCCGGGGCGGCAGGCGGAGGGCCTGGGACTCCTCGACCTGCTGATCGCTCGGCTCGGTTCGGCCACGGACGGTGTGTCAGAGCGGGTCCTGATCATGGCCATGGTCAACAAGGGTGCGGCGCTTGGCGAGATGGGCAGGCATCCCGAGGGGCTGGCCACGTGCGAGGCCGTGATTGAGCGTTTCGGCAACGCCGCCGAACTGCCCCTCCGCGACGGATTGGCCAGGGCCATGGTCAACAGGGGTATGGTGCTCGGCCGGATGGGCAAGGATATTGAGGCACTGGCCGCGTGCGAGGCCGTGATTGAGCGTTTCGGCAACGCCGCCGAACTGCCCCTCCGCGAGCAAGTTGCCATGGCTATGGTCAACAAGGGCGTCGCTCTGGCCCGGATGGGCAGGCACCCGGAGGCGCTGGCCGCGTGCGAGGCCCTGATTGAGCGGCTGGGTACCCCCGCCGAACTGCCCCTCTGCGGGCAACTCGCCATGGCTATGGTGAACAAGGGCGTGGTGCTGCGCCAGATGGGAAGGCACCCGGATGCGCTCGCCGCGTTCCAGGCCGTGCTGGAGCGCTTCGGCGGGCGCGCCGAACCCGAGCTCGTATCATCCTGCGACCACGCTCAGCGCCTCAAAGCAGTGCTCCTCGCCCCGAAGGGCGGCCCCGCGGCTGAAGAAGCCAAAGAAACTGCAATCACGGCCACCGAGGGCAAGTATTCCAAGAACCTGCGGGTGTACCTGGAGCTGGCGCTGGCGCATTTCGAGCGACCGACGTTGGACGGCTACCTCAAGAGAATCAAGGATTCTGAAAACGATACCAAGGAGTTCCTTTCCACAGCCAGCCTGTTTGCGGCAAATTCGTCGTTCTTGCTCATTCTTCGGGAATGGAATTCGTACACGCCAGCCTTACCGGCGGAGGGGGAGTCCGATCGCGGCGGCGGCTATTTCATTCGCCACGCCGGGGCGGGTATCGTCGTCGACCCCGGTTACGACTTCATCGAAAACTTCTACCGCGCCGGGGGCCGACTGTGCGACATCGACCACATCTGTATTACCCACGCACACGACGACCACACCGCCGAACTGGAATCCCTTTTGATGCTTCTCCACCGGTACAACAGGGAGAGTAAGGGGGACTCCCAGCCACCCAAGCGCGTAAGCGTTTATATGAGCGAGGCCTGCCATCGGAAGTTCGCCGGATTGATCCCGCTGCGCGACGACTCCCGGTTCCATAGGGTCGTCACGCTCACCCACCCGTGGGAGGGTTGCCTTCAGGTTATCCGATTGACCGACAAGATCACGCTCACCGTCTTGCCAGCTTATCACGACGACGTCGTCACGCGCGATACGGCCGTGGGGCTCGATTTTCGATTCGCACTCGACTACGGGCAGTCTCGGCGCGTCCTGTTCACCGGCGACACGGGCTACTATCCCCGTCTTACCGAGGCCGACGGTAGGGAGGCGTACTACGACGAACAGAAGCGCCGGCCGAAGGTCGACGCTGCCGAGGGCAAGGGCATCGAGATCCAGTACGCAAAGGGGGACAATCCCGAGGAAACGGAGCCGCCGGACCTCCTCGTGGCCCATATCGGCTCAATTCAGGAGCAGGAGTTCGTGAGCTTGGACGCACCACCGCTCGCCGAGCGGGACGAGGGGGAGTGGTACTACGCGAACCACCTGGGCATGCTGGGAACCCTCACGCTGCTCGACAGGCTCGCGCCGCGATCTGCCATCATCAGCGAATTCGGGGCCGAAATGAAAGGCTTTCACATTGACTTGGTCAACACGATCGCCAAAGCCCTGCGCGACAAACAGTCGAGGAAGCCTGGCGGTCCGCAGACGGCTGTTTTCCCGGGCGACCTTACGATGGTCTATTACATTGCGGAGGACAAGTTCCTGTGTCACGAAGACAGCAAGCCCCATGCTGCCGCCGAACTGACCTGCCAATCCCTTGCTGAGTGGAGAGTGAAGTCGGTCGAGGGCGACGTCCCGGACGTGAATCGTAACACCGCGCAGAAGCGGGCCCACCTATGTCTCAGCAAGATGACACAAAGACCGAATGAGTGGGGTATTCGCGATTACTACCAGAACCGATTCCTACGGAACCTGCCCCATTTCAAGAAAGCAGACGGAACGACCCCCTCCGTGCCCGAGCAGGCGATGGCAGGCGGGTGAGGAGGCCGAGCGGCTGAATCGCGACAGGGCGCGGGGGGCCGCGCGAATGGGGAATCGCCTCACTTGGCGACTCGCCCTCACCCCCTGCCCCTCTCCCAGAGGGAGAGGGGAGACGTTACTTCCAGCGGAAAGCCACCTCCAGCGCGGAGCCTTCCGCAACGACGGCCTCCGCCTCCAGGGCGAGCGTGACTTCGCTGCCCTGCTGGCGGAGCGTGGCGGCCAGCGGCCGGCCGGCGAGAGTTACGGCGGCCGTGGCTGCGGCGGGCGTGGGCACGGCGAAGACCAGCTCCCGCAGCCGTAGCCGGCCGTGGCGGACCTCGATCCGCTCGCTCTGCTCGCCCGGGCCCTGCTTCTGCACGAACAGCCCCCAACCCTCCGGCGCCGTGAAGAACGAGCGGTGGTCCTCGGGCTGCCAGTGCGGCTTGAACCCGAGGATGCCCTTGGGGCCTTCCAGCACCAGTCCCTGGCAGGCCAGCAACAGCGACCAGGAACTCATGGCCCGCGCGTAGAACTTGCCGCATTCCAGCTCGTTGTAGGGATTGCCGCCGGGGCCGGAGTCCAGGCCGTTGCGGCGGCGGCCGTCGTAGCGGCTCCGCGCCATGTGGACGATCCGCCGCGCGTCCTCCACGAGTCCTTCATAGAGCATCGCGCCGGCGGCGGCGTATTCGATGCCCGTCCACACCTCGTCGGAGTAGAGCAGGAAGGAGTCGGGCCGGCCGCCGTGGGGCCAGGTGCAGATCAAGAGGCCCCCTTCGTCGTCCGGGATGTACCGCCGCGGCACCTGCTTGAAGCCGGCGAATTTTTCGCGGAAGTTGTACTTGGCCACCGCCGCCAGGGCGGTTTTGGCCCGCGCGGCCGGGTAGAGGTGGCCGAGGCCCAGCATGTGGGCCCACCACTGCCCCAGAAGCTGGTCGGCCAGGCAGCCGGTGCCGTAATCGCGGGCCGGCTTGGGATCGGGTTTCTGGATGTAGTACTCGCCGTTCCAGAGCTGCTCGTTCTGGTTTTTCATGCCGGCCTCGCGGACCGCCCGCCAACGCCGGGCGCTTAGCGCGTCGCCCATGACCAGGGCCATCCGCTCGCCGGCGGCCAGCGCGGCGAGGTACTGCGAGCCGATGAACGTGTTGGCCCCCGAGACGGCCGTATCGTAGGTGTTCCACTGCTCGCCCCGCGGCAGTCCGCTGCGGTCCGGGTCGATCTTTTCGATCAGCCAGTCCACGGCCTTCTTCACGCCGGGCCAGATCCTTTCCAGGAAGTGCCGGTCCGGCGAGAGCTGGTACTCGCGCAGGGCCGCTTCGATGCACGCGCAGTGCCCGTCGATGAAGGCCCCGTGTGGGCCGTGCTCGCGGTGCGAGGTCTCGCCGCTGGGGTGCAAGAAGGTGACGAAGTTCGAGATCCGCATGTTCCGCCCGACGGCCGGGAAGAGCCGCGCGTGGCTCTGGGCGTAGTTCCAGACGTGCGTGCAGTTCAGCGGGCAGCAGCCGTAGCTCCCTTCAAAACCGCCGAAATACCCGTCCTCCGACCACCAGCAGGTCGGCCCCCGCAGGATCACGCTCTGCGAGGTCATGGCGTCGAGGAATTCCTCGGGCAGGTTCGACTGGTAGAGCGTGTCGTGGTACAGCCGCGTCCGCTCCCAGAGGGCCGGCAGGTTGGCGGCCACATAATCGGCCACTGCCTTCGCGTCGGGCCAGCGGGTGCTGTAGAAGTTGCCGGCGTGCTGGAACCGCTGGACGTTGGGGAAATGCCAGGTAATGGCGAAGGTTACGGAGCGGGACTCGCCGGGCTGGAGCGTGAATGGCACGGCCAGGGCGGCGTTGGTCGTTTCACCGGGTTTGCTCACGGCCTCGCCGTTGGCAGGCCACTTGGCCGCGCTGGCCAAGAGCGCGGGCAACTCGCCGGGGTTCGTCCAGGCCGGCACGGCGGCGGCCTCGGCGTCCAGGGCCGCCAGGGCCATGCTGCCCCAGCCTGGGTGGGCGGGCACGAGGTGCTCGCCGGGCTCCAGCGGTTTGCCCCGTGCGGCCGCCAAGAAGTCCCGCTCGTAATTCGCGGATATTCCCGCCGCCAGAAAAATGAGGATCTTGCCCTTGCCCAGCGGGCCTGCGACCTCCAGCGGCCCGCCCCCGTCAATAGTGATGCCTGCGCGGTACCCGTGCTCGCCGTCCCGAAAGCCGCGGAGCCGCGTATAGACGCCCCCCTGCGGATCGGCCGCCTCTTCCGCCGCCTCGAAGGCGAGGCCCAGGGCCCGCACGGCCGTGCCCATCGCCGTGTCGTGGCTGAGCAGCGGCTCGGGCGGGACATCGGAGAAGATCTGGTCGATGTTGATGTGGCCCCAACCCTCCGAGTTGCGATCGACGATCTCGATCACCGCCTCCCGGCCTTTCAGGTCGGCCACGTCCCAACTGGCCGGCTCCAGGGCCTCGTGGTCTTTGCCGGTGGTGCTGCGGACGACCTTCTCGCCAACGCGGAGGTTGATGCAGGTTTTTCCGGGGTGGTTGCCACCGCCGATCAGGAAGCCGATGTAGCGGTGCTCGATGGTGAACGGCCGCGAAGTGGCCGTGCCTTGCGGCCCGTCGCCGCCTTGAAACGTGTTCACCAGGCCGTGGCCGGCAAAACCGCTGACCGGCTGCTGGCCGGGCTCGGTGCCGTGCGACGGGCCCTTGCCGAAGGCGTCGCCGGTAACCTTCCAGCCTTCATAGGTTGGCTTCTCAAAATCCTCGAAGACGGTGAAGTCCTCGCGCTTCTTCAAACGGAGCCGCAGTAGCGTTTGGAAGAACCCGGGGGTCGCCCCGTGGATGATCACGGCCCCGCCCGCGGCGGCAATCCGCGCCAGCGGCTCGGCCACCTGCGGCGTCAGGTCCACTGGGCCATTCATCCAATACATTTCCGGGCCCGGCACTTCGCGGCCCGCCGTATCGCGGACCTTGATCGGCCCGGTGGGAACGGCATCGGGCAGCTTGTCCATGGCTACGGTAGTCCGGCCGTGTGGCCACCACACGTGATTGCGGTTGCCGCCGTAGCCGGGATGGCGGACGCCGTGAATGTCCCCCGCCCCGCCGCAGCCGACGGCGTTCTGTAGCGTCGCCGCCAGCGTGACTTCCACCGGCGCATGGCTCGGGTTCTTGGCCGTCAGCCGGAATAGCGCGCAGGGGATCGACGAGTTGGCCGTGTCCAGGGGGATCATCGGGTTCATGGCTTCCATCGAGATCTCGACCGGCAGGGCCTTGTCGTGGAACGCGAGCCGGGCGATTGGATAACCGCCTTCGCAATCCAGCGACTCGACGCCGCGGAGCCCGGCTTCCGCCTGGGTTTGCAGCACGCGGGTGACCGGCGCGTCTTTGCCCGAGCGGGCCCGCACAAGAAAGAAGCTGTCGGGAACGCGCGGCTCGCTCAGGTTGTTGAAGATCTGCCAGACGCTCAATCGTCCCTGGCCGTCCAGCCAAATGCTGCCCGTGCCGATGCCGCCCAGCGGCATAGCAACTGCTTCCAAGTGCTTCCCGCGATAGACCCGCGGCGGCGTGAGCGGGTAGGAACCGGCAGCCTGGCCCTTCGGCGGCGCCAGTGGCTGGGCGTCCGCCTCGTCGGCCCAGGTCAGCGGGCCGGCCATGGCCAGGGCCGCGGTGCCGGCCGCCAGTTTCTCCAGAAAATCGCGGCGGCTGAGTTCCACCAGCGGTTGCTCGCCGCAACGCCCGCCACAACATCGGCACTCGCCGGACATAGTTGGTTCCTTGCGCAGGTTGGCGATCCGGCCGGGGAAACGCTGGCCGGCGGTTCCATGGGGACCTATAGGACCCATAGGACTCATAGGACTTATGGTAGTGACCGCTATTCTAACGCGCCGCGGCGGACATCTCATCCCGGCGCGGCGCTGATTTACGAGAACCCGCCATTGGAGGGGTGGAGGGGCGTCGGGGCAGCAATTAGAATCAGTGCCACTGGAAGAAACCCGCGGATGCAATCCGCGGGCTTTAGACACGCTCGATCCCGCCCCCGGAGAAATCATCATGTTCGCCTTTCGATCTTGGCTTGTCTCGGGTGTGCTCGCGTTGGCCCTGCTGGTCCCCGCGGCCCGGGCCCAGGAAACCTTGACCTATGCGAAACTGGTCGAACGCATGACGGACCTCGCGCGGCTGGCCGCGCTGCCCGAGCCCGGTGAGAACTGCGGCCAGTGCTCCAGCTACGACCGTGCCAGCAAGTACGATGCGAAGACCGGCAAGTACGTCAATTGGGATGCCAACGGCGACGGCGACGGCATCATCCGCCGGGAAGGCGACCGCGTGGTCATGGCCGAGATGAAGGGGCCGGGCTGCATCTGGCGGATCTGGTCGGCCGCGGCCGGGCAGGGACACGTGAAGATCTACCTGGACAACCAGGCGGAGCCGACCCTGGATCTGCCCTTCATCGGCTACTTCGACGGCAAGCACCCGCCGCTGGCCTATCCCGCCTTGTCCTACGACATGACCAAGACCGGTTCCGCCGGGCAGAACCTGTACTTGCCCATCCCCTATCAGAAGTCGTGCAAGGTGGTGGCCGAGAAGAACTGGGGCGCCTATTATCATTTCACCTACGCGACGTACCCGGCGGGGACGGTGCTGCCGACGTTCAGCGCCGAGCTGGCGGCCCGGCATGCCAAGGAACTCCAGGCGGTCAACGATTTCTTCGCCGGCCGCTTGGGGACCGACCCGGCCGGACCGCGGCCGGGCGAAGCGACCGTGAGCCGGGCGGTGCAGGTGGCGGCGGGGCAGACGGTCGCAGTGGCCCGCATCGACGGCCCCCGGGCGATCACCGGCTTGTGGGTCAAGGCCAAGTTCGCCGATCGCGCGGACCAAATGGCCGCCCTGCGGCGGCTGGCCCTGCGGATCACCTGGGACGGCCAGCCGCAACCGGCCGTGTGGTGCCCGCTGGGGGATTTCTTCGGCACCGCCCCCGGCGTGAACCTGTACAAGACGCTCATGACCGGCATGACCAAGGAGGGCTTCTACTCGTACTGGTACATGCCTTTTGCCAAGAGCGCCGTGGTGGAGCTGCTCAGCGACGACCAGCAGGATCGCCAACTGGGCTTCGAGATCACCCATGCGCCGCTAGACGGAAAAAGGGGACAGTCCCCATTTGCCGGAACGGCCCGGAGGGTGCTTCGCACAAATGGGGACTGTCCCCTTTTTCCGATGGAGGGGCTGGGCTACTTCCACACGAAATGGCACCGCGACACCGTCGAAGTGCCCCACGACCGTTGGCCCGACTGGATCATGCTGGAAACCCAGGGCCGGGGCCGCTTCTGCGGCGTGATGCTGCACGTCTGGAGCCCGCGCGGCGACTGGTGGGGCGAAGGCGACGAGAAGTTCTTCGTCGACGGCGAGAAGTTCCCCTCCACGTTCGGCACCGGCTCGGAGGACTATTTCGGCTACGCCTGGTGCTGTCCGCAACTGTTCCAACGGCCGTACCACGCCCAGACGATGACCGAGATGAATCGCGGACACCAATCGGTGTTGCGGTGGCACGTGGTCGACAACGTGCCCTTCCAGAAATCCTTCCAGGGGTGCATCGAGAAGTATTTCAAGAACGACCACCCCACGCTCTACGCCTGCACCGCGCGGTGGTACCTGGCGGCCGGCGGCGCCGATCCGTATGACAGCCTGCCCATCGGCCGGCGCGAGGGGTATTTCGTCAAGCCGCAGCCGGTTTACGCCGGCATCCGCGTGCTCGGCACCCCGAAGGGCCAGCAAGAATCCCAGGGCATGGAGCCCTTCGGCGCGGGGCGGTGGAAGAACAACCAGCAGCTCTGGTGGACCGGCGCGCGGCCCAAGGACAAGCTCGTCCTGGCCGTGCCGGTCGCCAAGGGCGGCAAGTACGAGGTCCTAGTGAACCTCACCAAGGCCCGCGACTACGGCATCGTGCGGCTGGCGCTGGACGACCGGAAGCCGGGCGAGCCGATCGACCTCTATAATCCGACGGTGGTCCCGAGCGGCCCGATCTCGCTGGGCACCTGCGAGCTGGCCGTGGGGCAGCACAAGTTGGTAGTCGAGATCGTCGGCGCCAACCCGGCGGCCGAAAAGGCCTACATGTTCGGCATCGACCGCATCGAGCTGAAGGAGATTAGGGATTAGTTGCATCTCGTTCCCACGCTCCGCGTGGGAACGAGATGAGCGGACGCTCCGCGTCCCTTCCCGGGGCCGCAGAGCGGCCACCCAGTGCGTGCCCACGCAGAGCGTGGGCACGAGGCGTAGCGCCTCAACCCGCCGGCTGCTCGGCGATCACGCCTGGGGAGTCGTGCTCCAACTTGTACGTGCTGTAGATCGTCAAGCTGTTGCGGGGCAGCACGTCTTCGAGCGTGCCGGCCTGAGGCGTCAGGGGGAACTCGGCTTCGGGGTTGACCTTCACGTCCGCGCGGTCGCGCTGCGCCTCGCCGTAGCGATAGCGATAGAAGCGGGCCGGCCCGGGCAGCCCGCCGAGCGCCAGCTTGAGTTGGAAATCGGCTGGGGCGTCGTTCACCACGGCCAGCGTCAGGTTCCCGTGCGGGCTGCGGAAGGCCGCCGCAAAGACCCGCTGCCACTGGGCGAGCTTCCCGCCCTCGATGCGGCTGGCCAGCACCGCCGAGTTTTTCGCCGTAAAGCGGCTGAGCAGTCCCAGGCAGAAGTAGCTGTTGGGATGCGGCGGAAAGTCCGCCAGCAGCTTCTTCTTCTGCCGGTCCCACGTATCGACAAGCTGCCATTGACCGTCCAGGTCGCCGCGGTTCAAGAAACTCCAGCGATTGAAGCCGTCCACGCCCGCGTTGGCCAGCCGCAGCACCAGCTCGCTGGCGGCCAGCGCCGACTGCGGACAGCTCGGCCCCGGCTGGTCGGGAAACCAGCCGTAGGCCATCGTGCCGAACTCGGAGAGGAAGACCGGCTTCTGTTCGCCGTGTGCCCGCCGGACCCAGAAAGCGGCGTTTTTCTCCTGCGCGGCGATGTGTCCCTGCGTGCGAAAATCGAAATCCGCGCCGTAGTCGTGGTAATCGTAGGCCCCGAGCCGATCGAGATAATCCACCCCCGTCGGCACGGAGGGCGGGAAGCCGATGGTCATGTCCGGGCCGCTCAGCGGCAGCTTCAGCCCGCGCTTGTCGAGGGCCTTGCGGACCGCGGCCAGGCCCGGCCCGATCCCCAGCGGCCGATTGGGCGGGGCCTGCCACCAGGAGAAGTCGGCCCCCGGCTCGTTGTTGATGCACAACCAGCGGATGCACGTGTAGCCGCGGGTCTTGATCAAGTGTTCCATCAAGGCCGCCAGGCCGTCCGCGAAGGCCTCCAGGTCCGTCGGCGCGCTGTGGACCCGCCCCACCGCATCGTCGCGGTAGACGGGATAGGCCAGCCACGCGGCGTTGCACCACATCTGTTGGAAGAACACGTCGGCGCCGTTCTTCTGTTGCCAGTCGAGGATCCGCTCCAAGATCCGCATTTCAGGGCTGTCGAAGGTGAACTTGCCCCGCTCGGGTTCGTAGATCCGCTGCTCGACCTCGACGCGGTTCCAATCCAGCCCGAGCCACTGGGCGTGGCGGTAGATCTGCTGCCAGGCCCGCTGGTCCTCGGCGGGCGGATAGCCGCCCCAGCCGCTGCCGCCGTGGCTGTAGCCGCTGAACACCGGGTGCTTGACGCCGTAAGGGATGGGGGCTTCGATGGCATGCCAGGAAGCGCCGATGCCGCCGCGCATCGTGTTGAGCACCTTGCCGCAGTCCACGCTCAGGAGCACCGCGCCGGCCGGCGGCGACGACGCATCGCCCGTGACCGGCTGCGCCGGCCCGGCGGAAACCGCTGGCAAGACCGGCTCGGCGGCTGTCGCCTGGCCGGCAAGAGCCCAAGCTGTGCCGATCGACAGCAAGACGCGGAAAGTCCTCTCGTTCATGGCTCGTCTCCCGGACTTGGGGGTTGCAAGGATAGCCGTGGCGTGACCGCTATTCTACCGGCTGCCGCGCGGGCTGCAACACGGTTGTGCGGGCTGCCCGGTTGACTGTGCGGCTGCCGCCGAAGTAAAATAGGAATCCGCGGGGCGATTGCGTGCGCTTCGCTGGTTGCGGGGTTCGAGGCTTACCTTGCGGCATGCTGCCGCAAACCCCCGCTGGTCGCCTTCCTGGGGGGGCGGAATTGACGCGCTGCCTGGCAGTCCTGGGTTGCTTGGGCGCGGCGCTGGCGTGCGCCGTGGCCGGCGGTGCTCCGTTCGTGGCAACCTTCGTCGACGGCACCCGCGTGGAGGGCAACGCGCTGAATGACTGGTTCCTCGCGGGCAAGATGCCGCTGTTGGACTCGACCGTTTTGCTGGACGAGAAACGGCCGCTGCGATGGCTCTGCGACCGGCAGCCGCCCGTAGCGCCCCTGGCCCAGGCCCCCGGGATGCTCGAGCTGGTCGGCGGTGACCAGCTCCCCATACGCAGTGTCGAGGTCGAGCCGGCCGGCTCGGCGCCGTGGGGCAACAGGCCGCTCCGCCTCCTCGTGAAGCCGGCCGTCCCGGTGGATTACCCCGGCAGCGAGCCGCGGCCGTATGTCCGCGTCAATCCGCAGATGGTGCGGCGGCTGACGTGGGGTGGACACGCGCCGCAGTCCATCCCGCCGGGGACCTTGATCTTCCGCGACGGCCGGCAAGTGGCGTTCCAGAGCCTGCGCTGGGAGCCGGATGCGGTGCGCGTGCTCTTGGAAGACGGTATTCGCCGGATCGCACTTGGCGACCTGGCCGACATCCATCTGCCCACCCGCGATGCCTGGAAGTTGTATTACGAGGAGCTGGCGGTCCTTTGCCCGGACTGCAACAGGCGGTTGGTCCGCATGGAAACCGGCGACGGCCTGATTGTGACCACCTCCTTGGCTGGGGTGTGGCCGACGACTCCCAGCGGCCCGGACATCGACCCCGGCGACCGCAGGAATTGGTACCACCTGGTCCAGCCGGCGTGGAGCGACGATCCGTTGTGGGTGCCGTTCAACATGATCCGCACCCGGTGCTACTTTGCGGCGGACGAGGTGCCGCTGGTGCGGCTGACGCCGGCCAAGGCGGTCGAGCGGCCGATCCTGGGAAAGGGGCTCGCGTGGAAGGTCAACGCCTCGGTGTTGGGCGGCCCGCTGGCCAGCGGCGATCGGCTCTACGGCTGGGGTTTCGGGGTGCAGGCCGCCAACGAGTTGTGGTTCGACTTGCCGGAATGTGTGCGGGCCTTCCAGGGCCGCGTGGGACTGGACCGCCTGGCCGGCTCCGGCGGCTGCGTCCGCGGCAAGGTGTATGCCAACCGCCCGGGCGACAAGCCGCTCTTTCAGAGCAAGATCCTGATCGGCTCCGGCGAGGCGGTCGATACCGGCCTGTTGGACCTCCGTCAGGCCGGCGGCGCGGCGAAATCCCTGGTCCTGGTGGCCGACCCGGTGCTCGACGACGCCCCGCCCGGCACCGATCCCCTGGACATCCGCGACGCGCTGGACTGGTTCGAGCCGCTCTTGTTGCTGGACCGCCAGAAGCTGCGCGAGGAGGTGCTGCGGGCCGGCGTCCGCGCGATTCCCGCCTGGCAAGGCTGGACGGCCGGCATTGAGGGGGGCGGGCCGGTCCCCCTCGAACTCCGCTGGGACGAGCCCGCCTCCCCATCGGCCCGCTGTGTCTGGACGGCGGCCACGGGCAAACGGACATTGACCCTCGCCCAACAGCGGCAGATCGCGGCGGACGACCATTTCCTGCTGCTGGAATTCCGCCCGCTCGTAGCGGACGCCGCCGCCGGCCAAGTCGAGGTCCGCGTCGACGGCGCGGCGATCGCCCGCTTCGACGCCCGGGGCTACGGCCCGGGCACTCCGCTGGCGGTCCCGCTGGGCCGGTACCAGGGCCGCCGGGTGAAACTGGAAGTGGCGTACCTCCCCGCCGACGAGCGGCAGCGGATCGAATGGCAGGCCCTGAGTGTGATCGATCGCACCACGCGGGTCCCCTGGGTGACGCTCTGGCCCCTGGCCGTTCGCTGGGGGGCCGACGACGCGCTCTTGACTCCGCTGCCCGACGGGTCGCTGTTGGCCGGCGGAGGAAAGCCGACGCACGAGGTCTACGTTGTGACGGCGGCGCCGGCCCTGGAGAAGCTCGCTGCCGTTCGCCTGGAAGCCCTCACCGACCCATCGCTGCCGTTGGGCGGGCCGGGCCGCGACGACGGCCGCTTCCTGCTCTCGCGGTTCGGCCTGCGCGTGATCCAGTGCACATCCCCGCTGGCCAAAGGCCGCTTCGTGCGGGTGGACCTGCCCGGCCAAACAGCCAGCCTCTCGCTGGCCGAAGTCCAGGTCTTTTCCGCCGGCAAGAACCTCGCCCCGGACGGCAAGGCCACGCAATCCAGCAGCGCCGCGACGGCCCCTGGGGCGGGACCCAAAGGGTACGCCGACGTCGCCCAGCGGGCCATCGACGGCAACACCGACGGCAACCTGGCTGCGGGCTCGGTGGCCGAGACCCGCGCGGAGCCCAGCCCTTGGTGGGAAGTCGATCTCGGCCAGTCCGAAACGATCGATTACATCGTCGTCTGGAACCGCACCGACGGCGGCAGCATGGGCCGGCAGATGAAGAACTTCCACATCGCCGTGCTGGACGCCGCGCGCAAGACGGTGTGGGAAAAACGCGTGAGCGAGCCGCCGCACCCGGCCCAGGCTTTCTATGCGGGCGAGCCGTTGGAGATCCCCTTGAAATCCGCCGCCGCCGATTACTCCGAGCCCGGTTTTCCGGTCGCCGATTGCTTGAAATCGGCCAAGCCGGCGGAGCAGGGCTGGACCATCAAGCCGCAGGTCGCAAGACCCCACGTCGCCATCTTCGAGCCCGAGCAGCCGGTCGACCTCCGCGGGGCACTTTTGACGCTGACGATCGAGCACCGTTACGCGCCTTCGGGAGGGCAGGTCCTCGGGCGGTTCCGGCTCTCGGCGACCGACCAGCCGCTGCCCGTGCCTGTCGAGCCGATCGCGGTCGAGGTGCCGCTCTTGCCCGCGCCGAAGCCGCCGGCCAAGTGAGGGGTGAAGGGAGGAGCTGCCGCACCGCGGCTTTGGCCGGGCACGGAAACGGCCCGTTGTGGCGCGGTCTCCTGACCGTGCCACAACATTGGCCGAAG
>Ga0326727_10003143_pt1 | contig 53820 bp, 43 predicted proteins | sample MB2enrmetagenome_FD_207643 | JGI IMG/M metagenome (GOLD analysis project Ga0326727, IMG submission 207643) | Lab enriched peat soil microbial communities from McLean, Ithaca, NY, United States - MB29MY | ecosystem: Environmental > Terrestrial > Soil > Wetlands > Peat | place: USA: New York...
TGAATACCTTGTTCTTCGCGGTTTCGCTCAGGGGAGGGAAATCGATACGCACCTTGTACCAGGGGCTGGAATGGCCTTTGACCTTCGCAATCGCCGAGCAGCCCTCGAAATCGAGCTTGGGCACCTTGCCCGTGTTCGCGTAACTCTTGCCCCTCGATAGCCTGCCCGACTCGTCGAAGCCCTCAAGGGCCTCGGCGAACCAGCGGCCCCAGGGCGTGATGCCGTAGCGCTGCAAAGCTGCCATTGGCCACAGGATAACACAATCGGGAGGATGGATCGAGCGCGTAATGTAGTATAATGGAGGTATGAAGATGGCTGATCCCGCACGCGCTTTGGACGGACGTTTTACGTATGGCGATTACAAGCTATGGCCCGAGGACGACCGATGGGAGCTGATAGGCGGAATCGCCTATCAGATGAGCGCCCCGACGCGAAAGCACCAAGCTCTGGCCGGGCTCATCTATGTTCGAGTCGCAAACTATCTGCAGGGCAAGAGCTGCAAGGTCTACATCTCGCCCTTCGACGTGCTCCTGCCCGAACTGAGCGAGATCGATGACGACGATGTCACGAACGTCGTCCAGCCCGACGTTGTGGTCTTCTGCGACAAGGGCAAGCTAACTACTGCGGGAGCCAAGGGCGCGCCAGATATAGCATTCGAGGTGCTCTCGCCCTCGACTACGAAAAAAGACCTTCGCGAGAAGTTCGACCTCTTCCAACGCATGGGGGTCCGCGAGTACTGGCTCATCGATCCCGCAGGCTCGTGGATCAATAGATTCAACCGCGACGATAAAGGACTCTACGGCGAGCCCGAGGTGCGGGACCCGGTCAAGATAAAAGGAAAGATACCCTCCCTCGTTCTTGAAGGCTTCGCCATCGATCCCGAGGATCTCTTCGCGGCCGAATAAGTCCCACTCGCCTCTATCAGAGTGTTGAAAAGTATCGAGTTTTTCAACAGCCTGCTGGTGCCCTGTATTCTACCCACTTCACGCGCCCTTCGTTGATCGCGTCGCGCAGGCTACGCTCGACAGGACTTAAGGACGCGTTGCCCGATTTCACTTCCACGAAGGCCACTTCCTCAATCTTGCCCATACTCGAACCGACGAAGGCAATGAAGTCGACGGGCTTGCCGACGAAGCGCACTTCGGTGGGATCGAAGGGAAAGCCGGGCAGGTAGGGAGCGAGCTGCTCCACGGCGAGCCCGCCTAAGACCGCGCGCGAACGCTTAACCGCATCGCCTCTTTCAGAGCTTAGGCGATCTTCGATCCCAGCCTCGGCCTCGATACGCCCCGCCCTCTTGCCGAGGCGAAGTCCTAAATAAAGTCCGAGTGCGAGGAGAGCGGAAGCGACGATGACTGCGACGACGATAAGGTAGGCGATCTGCGCCTGGCTCAATGCTTGGCTGGGGTTCATGTATGGCCTCGAGTATACCGCAGAAGGAGTGGCTCGGGCGGCCAGAGTCAGGCTAGACAAGCCATGTCTGCAACGTATAATAGACATAACTATTCACTGTGTGAATATAACTATGCCGAGAGAAGAAATAGCGTCGCCCGAGCCCGTCCTCCTCGGCCTACTCATCGAGGGGCCGGCCCACCCTTACGAGCTGTATCGCCGCTTCGACCGCGAGCTAGGCAGGGTGTGGCGCGTAGGGCAGAGCCATCTTTACGCCTACCTCAAGCATATCGAGGCCGAGGGTTTCGCGTCGGTCGAAGTCGAGGAGCAGGAAGGTCGGCCCGATCGCAACGTGTACAGCATAACAAGCTCGGGCAGGCGGCGCTTCGAGGCTTGGCTGCGTGAGCCTTCGAAGCCGCAGGTGCGCAAGCTCAGGCTCGAGCTCCTGGCCAGGCTGTACTTCTTCCGCGCTCTCGCCCTCCCCGGCCTGGGCGAGTTCGCGGCGGCGCAGGGAGCGGCCCTCGATGAGCGCTTGGCCTCGATCGATAGCGCGATGGGCGAAACAAGCGACGAGTATTGGCGGTCGGTCCTCGATTTTCGCAAGAGCGAGATCGAGGCGGTCATGGCTTGGCTCGGGCGCTGTACTGACGCTAATCACGACAAAGTTCCCCTGGAGGCATCGCATGACGCCTAAGCGCCGTTTTTCTTCTATCGTCGTTGCCGCTCTCGCCGCGGCATTCCTGGCAACGGGCGCCTGGGCTGCCCCCTCTTCCGCCGGATTCGCAATAACGGACGCACTCGGGCGCAAAGTCGCCTTCGCATCTCCGCCCCAGAGGATCGTCGTCACCGGGAAGGCCCTCTTCATGGTCGCGGACGCTATCTACCTCTTTCCCGAGGCTTCGTCGCGCATAGTGGCCATAGGCAACACGGAGCAGGGGCACTTGAGCTTCGCCAAGGCCATCGATCCTCGATACAGCGAGAAGATCGTCCTCGACAACAACGCCGGAGCCGAGGCCATCGCGGCGACCAAGCCCGACGCAGTGCTCCTCAAGAGCAGCATGGCGGGCAGCCTTGGCAAGGCAGTCGAAGCGGTCGGCATCCCGGTGGTCTACGTCGACCTCGAAACGCCCGAGCAGTACGAGCGCGACATCGCCAACTTAGGCATCCTCTTTCAGAACCCGGAACGGGCGAACGAGGTCATCACGTCCTACCGCACCCGGGTCGATAAGGTAGCCAAGGCCGTCGCGGTTATTCCCGAGGACAAGAAGCCCAGCGCCCTCGTGCTCTATTACAGCGAGCAGGGCGGCTCGGTCGCCTTCAGCGTGCCGCCCCTGGGCTGGATGCAGAGCATCCAGGTGAAGCTCGGGGGCGGGCGGCCCGTCTGGAAGGACGCGCAGTTAGGTCAAGGCTGGACCACAGCGACAGTCGAGCAGATCGCCGCTTGGAATCCCGGCCAGATCTTCGTCATCGCCTACTTCAGCGACCTCGACAAGGTGATCGCCTCCCTCAAGACCGATCCTCGCTGGGAGGCCCTCGCGGCGGTCAAGAAGGGAGCGCTCTATGGTTTCGCGGGCGACTACTACAGCTACGACGAGCCCGATCCTCGATGGATACTCGGGCTCGAGTGGATGGCCGCCCGTCTCAATCCCGCGCTCTTCCCGGGCTTCGATATGAAGAAAGAGGTCCGTTCCTTCTACCGCGACTTCTACTCCATCGATGACGCGGCCTACGCCAAGATCGTCGCGCCCTATCTGCGAGGGGATCTGCGCTGAAAGTCCCTGCCCCGCGGCGGGCACTCCTCTGGATAGCCCTCGCGCTCGCTGCATGCGTAGCTCTCTCCCTGCTCGCGGGACGCTACCCGAAGGCGCTCTTCATGTCGCCTTCCGTCCTCGCGCACGACGAGATGGCGGGTCGCCTCGTATGGGGCCTGCGCCTTCCGCGTATCCTTGCGGCCGTCATGCTCGGCATGTCCCTGTCCACCGCGGGGATGGTCTTCCAGATGCTCTTCGGCAATCCCTTAGTCGAGCCGGGATTCCTGGGCGTCTCGCAGGGAGCCGCTTTCGGCGCATGCCTCGGGATCGTCTTCCTCGGCGGCCAGGCGATGCTCGTTCAGCTCCTCGCCGCGCTCTTCGCCTTTTTAGGCATGGGGTTTTCCTACTTCCTCGCGAAGAAGTCGCGCTTCGGAGGCTGGGTCCTGCGGCTCGTCCTCGCGGGCATAGCGGTCTCGGCCATCTTCTCGGCGGGAGTGGGCGCGCTCAAGTACGTCGCCGATCCTTTGCGCCAATTGCCCGAGATGACATTCTGGCTCCTCGGGGGCCTTTCGAGCGTTACTTGGACCCAAGTGCGCATCGTCGCGCCCGTCGTCGCCGTCGCGCTCATCGTGATGTACGCGATGCGCTGGAGGCTCAACATCCTCGCGCTCGACGAGGCGACGGCCTTCTCTCTGGGCGCGGCCCCCGGTGTAGAGCGCGCCATCCTCCTCGCCGCCGCGGTAGCGGCGACCGCGGCGGTGGTGTCGATCGCCGGCATCATCAACTGGGTCGGGCTCATCGTACCGCACATCGCGCGCCGCATCTTCGGCGCCGACTCCAAGCGTGCCTTGCCGGGCGCCGCGCTTCTAGGCGGCGTCTTCGCCCTCCTTTGCGACGATGTCGTGCGGACGGCGACGGCCGGCGAAATTCCCCTGGGCATCGTCACGTCTCTTGCGGGTTCGATCATCTTCATGCTCATTCTCATGTCGCGCAACGTAAAGGCGGAAAGATGAAGGCCTTGCTCGAGATCGAGGACGCCGTCTTCGGCTATGGACTAGGCGGAATCGAGGCGCTGCGCGGTCTCTCGGCCGCGGTACCCGAGGGCGAAGTTACCGCGGTGCTCGGCCCGAACGGCGCGGGCAAGACGACGCTGCTCCACCTCGCCATCGGTTTCCTCGCGCCGCGCTCGGGGAGGGTGCTCTTCGCTGGCAAGGAGCTATCCGAATACTCTCGGCGCGAGCTCGGACGCGCGATCGCCCTTGTGCCTCAAAGCGAGCGCATTCCCTTCCAATACACGGTCCTCGAGTACGCGACCTTGGGCCGTGCGCCTTACCTTTCGCCCCTCGAGATGCCTGGCCCCGAGGACGAGGCGATCGCCGAAGAGGCCATCGCCCAAGTAGGGCTTGCCGGGCTTTCGAAACGCGACATCACTACCCTAAGCGGAGGAGAGCGACAGCTCGCTTCGATCGCCCGCTCGATCGCGCAACGTCCTAGGCTCATGATCCTCGACGAGCCCATGTCCCACCTCGACCTCGCCAATAAATCCCGCGTCCTCGAGATCCTGGGATCCCTCGCCTCGAACGGGACGACTGTTCTCTTCACGACGCACGAGCCCGAGGTGGCGGCCACGTCCGCGAGGACGCTCATCCTCATGCGCGAGGGCCGCGTCCTCGCTTCAGGCCCTTTGACCGAGACTATGACGAGCGAGGCATTGACCGCGACCTACGGCATACCCGTGCGCGTCGCGCGCTTCGAGGGACGAGCGATAGTCGTCTGGGCGAACGGGGCGAAGGAGGCCTATGTCTGAGGACTACGAGGAGCGCTCGGTCTGCCTTCCCGAGCTGGCCGCTCTCATCGAGGGTGCTAGCGGCGCGGGGACCCGTGTCGTCTCACTGGTAGGCGGGGGAGGAAAGACGAGCGCAATGTTCGCGCTCGGCCGCCTATTCACCCGGCGCGGACTGCGCGTACTAGCCGCTACGACGACGAGGATACTCGATCCCGAGACGGCATCGGAGCGCGAGGGCCGGCTCTTTGGCAAAGTCGTCGCGTTGGGCGATCCAGCGTCGCGCGAAGGCCGCAAGATCCTGAGCGACGCAGAAAGCCCGTTGGTACTGGGGTCCCGGCACGAAGGCGAGAAGTTATGCGGCGTAGATCCCGCGGCCATCGACGCTGTGGCCGATCTCTTCGACCTCGTCATAGTCGAGGCGGACGGATCGCGAGGCCTTCCGATCAAGGCGCCAGCATCCCATGAACCCGTCGTGCCTGCATCGAGCTGCGCCGTGATCGGCGTGGTCGGCCTCGACGCTTTGGGCAGACCCATGAACGAGCGCGTCGTGCACAGACCCGAGCTCTTCGGACCTCTAGTGGGCTGCGCCCACGGCGAGCGCATAACCGCCGCCCATGTCGCGCGCCTCGCCGCATCCCCCCTGGGCCTCTTCAAGGGCGCTCCGGCCAAGGCGCGGCGCATTGTCCTTCTCAATAAAGCGGACCTTGTCGCCTCCGAATCGGCCACGGCATGCAGGGAAGCGATACGAGCCCTAGACTGCGTATGCGAAGTCGTGCTTGGGGCGATCGGCGCGCGCGTATGATCTACCTCGACAACGCGGCGAAAAGCTTTCCAAAAGCGCCAGGCGTAGCGGCTGCTGTCGCGGCGGCCATAGATAGCCCTTTAGGCAACGCGGGCAGGAGCTCGTCGATGGGCGGCCTCGGCGCTGCGCGCATAGCTTTCGAGACCAGAGATGCGCTCGCCCGTTTCTTCAGCGTAACGGACTCGAGCCGCTTCGTCTTCGTGAAGAACGCGACGGAGGCCTTGAACCTCGTCATCATGGGGTCGGCGAAGAAGGGCGGCAAAATCGCGATGAGCTGTCTCGAGCACAACTCAGTCTATCGTCCGGTAAAGCGCCTCGAGATCGAGCGCGGAGTGCAAAGCCTCGTCTTCTCTTGCGATGAGTCGGGATGCCCCCAGCCTGAGTCCCTCGACGCCGTTCTCGCAGCCAAGCCCGACCTCCTCGTCGTCACGGCGGCGAGCAATGTCACGGGAGCCGTCCTCCCCTTCGAGGACATCGTCCATCGCTGCCGCGCTTTGGGCATTCCCGTCATCGTCGACGGGAGCCAGGCCGCCGGTCATCTGCCCATCGCGTTAGGCGACCTTGGAGCCTCGGCCTTCTGCTTTCCCGGGCACAAGGGCCTCCTCGGTCCCGAGGGCACGGGAGCCGCCTGGCTGGCACCAGGCTTCGAGCCCGAAAGCCTGCTCTGGGGAGGGACCGGTAGCGACTCGGCCTCGAGCATGCAGCCGCGTGCCTTGCCCGACTACTACGAGGCAGGGACGCAGAACGCCCCCGCGCTCACGGGCCTCGTAGAAGCGATTCATTTCCTCGAGGCGACGGGCATCGAAAAAATCGCGGCCCGCGAGGCAAAGCTGCGCGACCGACTCGCCTCCGGCATCGCGAGATTGCGCGGCGCTCGCGTCTTCGGCCCTACGGAAGGCGAACGAAACGTGCCCGTCGTCTCCTTCGTCGTCGAAGGCCGCGACACGGGAGAGCTCGCCTTGGAACTAGGTCGCCGCGGGATAGCCATACGACCGGGCCTCCACTGCGCGCCCATGGCGCATCGGTTGCTCGGCACGCTGGAATCAGGGGGGACCCTACGGCTCTCGCCCGGCTTCTTCACGACCGACGACGAGATCGACACGACCCTCTCGGCTTTGGAGGAGATACTCGCATGAAGGATGAAGATCGCCTTACGCGCTACACTCGATTCTCCGGCTGCGGCGCCAAGCTCGGCCCCGGGGTCCTCGAGAAGGCCCTCTGCGGTCTCGAGCAGCCAGCCTATCCCGAGCTCATCGCCGACTTTGCGAACTGCGAGGACGCGGGCCTCTACGATTTAGGCGACGGCCGCGCCCTCGTGCAGACGGTCGACTTCTTCCCTCCCATAGTCGACGAGCCTTTTCTCTTCGGCCGCATAGCGGCGGCCAACGCGCTCTCTGATGTGTACGCGATGGGCGGCAGGCCCGTGAGCGCCCTCGCCCTCGTCTGCTTTCCCCTCAAGAAACTCGGCCTCGAATCCTTGCGGCGGGCGATGGAAGGCGGACTCGATGCCTTAATCGAGGCGGGCTGCGCGCTCTTGGGCGGACACAGCATCGAAGATTCCGAGCCTAAGCTCGGCTACGCGGTCACGGGCCTCGTCGACGCGAGGAAGGCCTGGCGCAACAACAGCCTCGAGCCGGGCGCGGCGATCATCCTCACGAAAGCCCTGGGCACGGGCCTCGTGAACATGGCCTGCCGCGCGGAGATGGCGAGCGAAGAAGCCCGCTTCGCCGCCGAGGCATCTATGGCGACTCTCAACAAATCCGCCTGCGAGATACTCGGGCGCAGACGCGTCGTCGCCTGCACCGACGTGACTGGCTTCGGCCTCGCGGGGCACGCTGCAGAGATGACGTCAGGCCCAAACTGCGGGCTGCGGATACGGTTCGGAAGCCTCCGCTTCTTGCCGGAGGCGGCCGAGTACGCGGCCATGGGCCTCGTCCCCGAGGGCGCGACGCGGAATAAGGACGGCCGCATGCACGCGGTGAAAGTGTCGGCGAAGAGCGTCGGGAAAGTCGAACTCGACCTTCTTTTCGACCCTCAGACTTCGGGGGGGCTCCTCGCGGCGGTTCCGGGAGAGGACGCCGATGCCGCGTTAGCCGATCTCAAAGCCGCGGGCATAGACGCCGCCATCATAGGCGAATCGGGCGGGCCCACCGGTCTCGTTGAAATCTTGGACTAGCGCAGTCGAGTATGGCCATAGTCCTGGTTTTCGCGACCATTCATCATGCCCTCGCGGCGGAGAAGAGCGCAGTACTCGTCGCGGCAGCTTCGGCCGAGTTCGCGGCGGGCCCTGTTCCCGAACTCATTCCGCTCCCCGCATCGATAAAAAGTGACTGTGGCTTCGGCCTCCTCGTCGAGAGAGCCGAGGCGCTGAACGACGATCGAATGAAGGAACTGATACAAGGCGGCCTAACCTATACGGCCGCCTATCGAAGGATAGGAAAGGAGCATAACTATGAGCGGATCGGTTAAACGAATAGACGCGAGGGGACAGCCTTGCCCTCAGCCAGTCATCATGACCAAAAAGGCCTTGGACGAGAACGGCTTCGAGACACTCGAAGTCCTGGTCGATGGGCCTACGGCCAAGGAAAACGTCTCGCGCTTCGCGACCCATGCCGGCCACGCGGTCGAGGCAATAGACGGCGCGGACGGTTCCTCGACGATACGGATACGAGTCGGCAAGGCGGCCGGGACTCCCGGTGGCGCGGCGCCCTCGCCCGCGGCGAGCACTACGGAGGCACAGGCCGACGCGTTGTGCGGCGCGTCGGCGACGACCGTCTTCATCTCCTCCGACAAGATCGGCTCGGGCGACGACGAGCTTGGCTCTCTCCTCATGCGCGGCTTCCTGCGGACGATTTCGGAGTCGGGCGAGCGCCCCGCGCGGATCATCCTCATGAACTCGGGCGTGAAGCTCGCGCTGGACGAATCGACCGCGCTTTCCAGCCTCCGCGCTCTCGCAGCCGCTAGTGTCGAGATACTCGCCTGCGGCACCTGCCTTGACTTCTATAAGGTCAAGGACAAGCTCGCCGTCGGCAGAGTCTCGAACATGCTCGAGATCTCGGGCTTCCTCCTCGAAGGGAGGACGCTCAGCGTCTAGCCGAAGACTTTGATGTCCGCCCCGTCCTTGATGAAAACCGGGATCGAAGCGAGAGGGGCGTCGCACTCGACGCTTTCCCCTCCCCGATAGCTCGCCCCGCTTCTGGCGTCCTTCCACGGGCACCCGGCGGGCAGGTATACGCTCCGCTTCCGCATACCGGCGTGCAGGACGGGCGCTACGAGGAGATCGGCTCCGAACATGAACTGGTCGGAGACTTCCCAGGCCGCCTCATCGGCGGGGAAATCGTAGAAGAGCGGGCGCATGACCGGTGTGCCTTTCTCGTGGGCAGCCTTCATGAGCGTGCGAATGTAGGGCCGGAGGCGCTCGCGGACGAAAAGATGGCTCTTGAGGATTTCGTAGGCCTCGCCGCCATAGCTCCAGACTTCGTTGGGACCGCCGGAGAAAACGTCCTCGCTCTTCGAGCCCTCCGTATGCACCAGCTGGTACTTCGGGTTCTTGTCGACGCGGAAGCCATGAAGCCGGAAGACCGGGCAGAAAGTCCCGTACTGGAACCAGCGGACCAGGAGTTCGCGATACTCAGGATCGTCGGGGTCGCCGCCGCCGAAGCCTCCGATGTCGGTAGTCCACCAGGGGATACCCGCCAGGCCCATATTGAGACCCGCGGCGAACTGAACCCGCAGCGAGGCAAAGGTCGTGTCTATGTCGCCCGACCAGACGAGAGCCCCGTATCTCTGGCTGCCCGCCCAGGCGCAGCGCAGGAGGTTGATCACGTCCTCGCGGCCCTCCTTCTTCATTCCCTCGTAGAAGGCCTGGGCGTATCCTACAGGGTAGGCATTGCCCGTCTCGAGGACGCTGCCTGAATGGTAGCGGTAGTTATCGTAGTCGTAGACGGTATACTCGGGCTCCGCTTCGTCGAGCCAGAATATGCGGATGCCCTTATCGTAGTAGTTCTTCTTCGCTTTGCCCCACACGTACTCGCGCGCGGCGGGGTTGGTCGCGTCGAAGAATACATTATTGCCCATAAACTCCATGGTCGTGCTGACGCCCCGCTCGGCGCGGACGAGCAGGCCCTTCTCGAGCATCTCTTTATAGTTCTCGCTTCGCTTGTCCACGGTAGGCCAGACCGAGACCATCAGCTCCACACCCATGTCGCGTAGCTCCTTAACCATAGCCTCGGGGTCAGGCCAATAGCGCTCGTCGAACTTCCACTCGCCCTGCATCGGCCAATGGAAGAAGTCGGAGACGATGACCGACAGAGGCAGCCCCCTGCGCTTGTACTCCCTAGCGATGGAGAGCAGCTCCTCCTGCGTCTTGTAGCGCAACTTGCACTGCCAGAAGCCCATGGCGAACTCGGGCATCATGGGGACCGTGCCGGTGACCGCCGCGTAGGACTCCTCGATCGCGGCGGGTGTATCGCCGGCAGTCACCCAGATGTCCAGCAGGGGAGAGCGCTCGGCGCTCCACTCGGTGAAGTTGGCGCCGAAGAGTGCCCTGCCGATTGCCGGGTTGTTCCATAAGAGGCCATACCCCTCGCTCGAGAGGAGGAAGGGGACGCTCGCTTGGGAATTTCGCTGCGCGAGCTCGAGCACCGAGCCCTTGAGGTTTAGTCGGCCATCCTGATACTGCCCCATCCCGTAGAGCCTCTCGCCCTCGCAGGCCTCGAACCGATACGCGAGCCTGAAGGACTCACCGCCTATCGGCCGATACTCGCGGGCTGGGATGTTCGTCGCGTTGAAGGTGCTGCCGGGCACGTCTCTGTTTCGCCAGCGCTCTCGCAGTATCGCTTTGCCGTCCCGGTCGAGGAAGCTGATCCTCCCTGCGGCGCTGACGCTGGCTGCGATCGAACCGTTGCGGGCGACGGCCGAATCACCGTCGATGCTTACCTCCGCCCTTTCCCGCCCCTTCGGGAGCAGCGCCCAGTCGCGGCTCTCGTCTATTTCCGCGAGGACAGTTGCGCGGACACGCAGGCCGTCCCTGCCCCAGGCCTCTATCTTGATCTTCTCCGCGCCGAACTCACGGATCAATGCGCCATTCTCAATATGAAGCATCGCATACCTCCAATGCACTAGCCTTTGACGGCACCATTAGTCATGCCGCTTATGATGTACTTCTGCAGGATCACGAAGATGAGGATCACTGGCAGGACGAGGACCACACCGTAGGCCATGATCCTGTTCCACTCAATCCCGTACTTGCTCATAAAATTGTAGATGCCCGCGGTCATGGGCCGCATGCTCGTCTGATTCATGTAGGTCATGGCGTAGATCAGGTCGTTCCACGCGAAGATAAAGGAAAAGGAGAGCGCAGTCACGATGCCCGGCGCCGATATCGGCAGGATGATCCTGAGGAACGACGAAAAGCGCGTGCAGCCATCGACGCGCGCCGCGTCCTCCAGGCTTCGGGGCAGGCCGATGAAATAGGTGCGAAGAAAGAGGATGATAAAAGGGATCGCTATGGTCGAGTCCGCGATGATCGGGGCGAAATAGCTGTTGATGAGGCCGCCGCGCGCGAAGATGAGATAAAGAGGGGTAAGTATGAGGGTCGGCGGCAGCATCTGGGTCACGAGGAATCCCATAATGATGCTTTTCTTGCCGCGCAGCTCGAAACGCGCAAGCCCGTAGGCAGCCGGGATGGCGAGGCACATCGACAGGACCATCGTCCCGCAAGCGATGATCATGCTGTTGAAGAAAGGCCGTACGATGTTCAGTTCGCCCTTAAGCTGATCGCTGTAGGCCACGAGGCTCGGGCTCGCCGGCCAGAAGCTCTGATGTATCTGGAATATCTCGGCGTTCGTCTTGATCGAGCTCACGACGATCCAATAAAGAGGGAAGAGAAAGACCAAAGTGACGAGTATCCCCGCCGTGTTAAGCAGGGGGTTCCGCCATCGCGCTAGCCGGCTCGGGGCGCTCATGACTGTATCTCCTCTTCCTCGCGGATAAGCTTCAGGTAGCCGAGGCTGACGACGAAAAGGCAGGCGAAGAGCACGTTAGCCGACGCCGCGCCCTCGCTGAACTTGTACATGACGAAGGACAGCTTGTATGAATAGGTGGAGAGGACCTCGGTGGCATTCACGGGCCCTCCGTTGGTCATGACGTAGATGAGGTCGAACACCTTGAAGGTGTAGATGAAGCCGAGCACAAGGACCGAATATATGGCTGGCCGCAGCATGGGGACCGTGATGGAGAAGAACTTCCGAATGCCTGAGGCCCCGTCGATCGACGCGCTCTCGTAGAGCTCCGCGGGGATGCCGCAGAGCCCCGTCGATAGCAAGATCAGGTTGAAGGGAATGCCGACCCAGGAATTGGCGATAATCACGCCCCACATGGCCGTCTTCTGGCTGATGAGCCAGTCGATGGGCTTGTCGACCACCCCGATGGCCACGAGGATGTAATTGATGATGCCCGAGCTCGGGCTGAGCATGAACTTGAAAAGCAGGGCGACGACAGTCGACGGCATCATCCAGGCGACCGTAAGGAGGCCGCGGAGCTTGTCTTGAGAGCTGAAGCCGAGATTGAAGAAGACCGCGAGCGCGAAACCGATCGTGAATTGGAAGAAAAGGCAGCCCAACGTATAGAGCACAGTATTGACGATGCTCACGGACAGCACTGGCGTCGAGAATATCTCCCGAAAATTAGAAAGCCCGATGAAGTCGCGGTGGGCCGACTTCAATGTCATGATGTCGACTTTCTGGAAGCTCATCACAATGTTGTACGCAATGGGATAGCCGATGAAAGCCAGCATGAAAAGCACGGCAGGAAACACGAAAAGATAGGCCGCGCGCCGTTCGCCGTTCTGCATAGGGATCCTTATCGGGCATGAATGGAGAGCCATCGGCCGTCCCGCCGCCTAAATGCCGCGGGACGGCCCCTTTCAATGCAAGTTCACTTTTACTTGGTCAGCGCTTTATCGACCTTATTTTGCGCGTCCTGCAATGCCTGCTCTGGAGTCTTCGTCATCGTAAAGGCTTCCTGGAAGGCGGTGTAGATCGCGCTCGATATCTCCGGCCACTTGGGATGCGGGCCGCGCGGCATCGCGTACTCCATCTGCTCCGTGAACACCTTGAGCAGGCGATCGCTTTTCCAGTAGGTCGAGCCGTTCATGACATCGGCGCGCGGTGGGAATTTGCCCGCGTTCTTGGCAAAATTCTCCATGACGTCGGGCCTGGACATGTACTTGAGGAATTCCCAGGCCTCGGCGGGATGCTTGGAGTTAGCGATGATCCCGAAGTTCTCTCCGCCGAGCACCGAGGAATAGACCTTGTCTTTGGGAATCTTGGCGAGATACCAGTTCATATTCGGAGCATCAGTCTTGACCGCGGAGAGGTTCCAAGGCCCGTTGACCATCATGGCGGCGCGGCCGGTGGCGAACTGCTTCTCGACGTCGGCCTGGGTCCAGTTGATGACCTCGTTCGACATATAGCCCTTCTTGATCAGGCCTGTGAGGAAGGTCAGCGACTTGATCGACTCGGGGCTATTGAGCTTCTCGATCGTCGCGCCAGAAGAAAGGAGCCAGGGCAAGTACTGGAAGGTGCCCTCCTCGTTCCCGATCGCGCAGATAGCCAGGCCGAACACTCCCGGCTTTGTGAGCTTCTTGGCGGCAGTCTCGAGCTCGCTCCACGTGGTAGGCGGCTGCACGCCGGCGGCCTTCAGCATGTCCTCGTTGTAATAGAGGGCCAGACAGTTGGAGTTATGCGGGACGCCGTAGACTTTCCCGTTATAAACGCAGGACTTCCACGGCCCCTTGAAGAACTTGCCGTCGCCTTCCCATCCCTTGATCTTGTCGCTGATGTCGAGGAAGAGCCCCATCGCGGCGAACGACGCGTGCTCGGGATTGTCGACCATCCCGATATCCGGCAGATTCCCGCCTACGAGCCCGATCGTATACTGCTTGAGCAGCTCTTCGCGCGGCACCATCTGCGAGACGACCTTGATCTTCGACTGCGAAGCGTTGAAATCGGATACGACTTTCTCGAACCAAGGACCATCAGGACCGGAGAAATAATGCCAGAGCTGGATTTCGACCGGGTCCGCGTAAACGGCCACCATAAGAGCGAGAGTGCAGGACAAGGCGGCTAATGCCTTTTTCATTCCAACCTCCTCACGAAGAATAGCGATACTATCAGGCCGCTTCGCCGTCCCGGCAATTGGATTTTTCTGGGAATATTGGATGTATTTAAGCTAAATCGCGTGGAGCCGTGCGTACTCGCCGGGGCTGAGCCCGGTGCATTTCTTGAAGACGCGACAGAAGTACTGGGGATCGGAGATACCCACGCTGGCCGCGACCTCGTAGGCCTTCAGTTCGCCCGCGGCAAGCAGCGGCTTGGATTTCTCTATTCGATACTCGGCGACATAGGTCGAGAAGTTGCGCCCCGTCTCCTTGAGGAAAAGCTTGCTGAGGTATTCGGGAGAGAGCCCGGCCATCTCGGCCGCGTCCTCCAGGGAAAGCTTTCCCCGATAGCCCGACTTGATGTAGTTCACCGCAAGGCGCACGGGATGGCTATAAGGCTCGGAGGGCGCGGACGAGACCTGCACAATGCTCGCAAGGAAATCGTTGAAGACGGCATGTAGCTCGTCAACGCCGCGATAGTGGAGCACTCTATCCAGGACGTTCCGATCGATGATTGCCCGAAAGCGCGAGTAGTCGAGCTCCTTCATGAGGTTCGTCACCGAGAAGAAGAAGCGATGGGCGATCTCCGAAATCCCGTCGGGCGAATATTTGCCCGAAACGCAATACAAGTAAAAGTCCTCGACCGCGGCCTCGAGCCCGTCGGCATCATTACCGCGCACGGCCTCTAGCGCCGAAGCTTCTATCCGCTGGGGATACTCGGGTTCTCCGCGCGGGAGGCGCGAGACAATATCCTCGTGCATCACTGGAGGCAGGAGACGCTCCGCCTTCCCCGAGTCTCGCTCCAGTTCGTCCCTGACCTTGCCCAGGGCCTCTTCCAGCATCGGCTTTGTGATGGGCTTGAGCAGGTATTCCTTCACGCCGAGCGCTATGCCTCGCCGCGCGTACTCGAAGTCGGCGTATCCGGAGATGAGGATAAAGCGCGCGGCGCAGCCTGACTGCCTGAGAGCCGCGATCATTTCGAGACCGTCCATGGAGGGCATCTTGACGTCGGTTAGTATAAGGGCCGGGGCGAGGGCGGCGGCCATCTCCAACCCCTCGCTTCCGTTCCTCGCCTGGCCGACGACCTCGTACTCGGACCCGAGCTTGCCGATGAGCCGCACGAGCCCCTCTCTAGGCTTTATCTCGTCCTCCACGACGAGTATCCTCAGGCCCATGCGGACACTTTCGGCAGGCGTATCGTTACGCAAGTCCCCTGTCCTCGCTCGCTTTCGATGCGGACACCCCCACGCTCGCCGTAATAGACCGCGACGCGCTCGATGGCGTTCTTGATGCCGATATGGGAAGAGTCGGCTGCGACCGTCGCGGATAATTCGCTCGTGCTCATCCCATGGCCGTTGTCTCGAATGGTTATCAGGAGCATGTCGTCCTCTGCAAGTCCGATTCGCACGGAGAGCATTCCCCCCGCCTCGGTGTTCGAGAAACCGTGGATGATCGAATTCTCGATGAACGGCTGCATGAGAAGCTTATAGATGGGGAAGGACTCGGCCTCGGTCTCGACCTCGATATTCGCCTTGAACGCTTCGCCGAAACGCACGCGCTGAAGAAAGACGTATTGCCGCAGCCATTCCACCTCGTCCTTGACGCTGACTAGGCTGTTGCTACCGCTGATCCCGTATCGCAGGATGCTTCCGAGCTTCGAGAGCATATCGCTGATGTCGAGCTCATTGCGGTCGATCGCCATCCAGTTGATGCAGTCGAGGGTGTTATATAGGAAATGGGGATTTATCTGCGCCTCGAGCGCGCGTATCTCGGACTCTTTCTGTCTCTGAGTGGCGGCATAAACATTGTCTTTCTCCTGTTCGAGGTTCCGCATGAGGCCCCGTATCTCCTCGATCATCTCGTCGTAGCCCTTGGCGAGGAGGGAAAGCTCGTCGTGCCTCTTCTCGAGGGATTCGGCCATGGCGAAATCGCCTCCCTGCGAGCGCCTCATCACCGATACGAGCTCGGATATCGCAGTATACATGCTTCGGGTGAACAGGATGATGACTAGGAGCGAGATAGCGATGAAGCCTATGTCGAGCAGATAACTCATTCTTTGAAGGGCGTCGACTTCGCCAAAGAAAGCCTCGCGATTGGCGATGCTCACTATCGTCCAGTCCGGATCGGCCAGCTTGAGCTGGTTCACCAGGAGCCGGCCGGGCCTGATTATCCCGGTCCTCTCGACGAAGGCGCCGAAATCGCTCGTTGAGACGCCCGTCCCAAGATACGATGCCACGGGAAACGACAGTATCTTCCCGTCAGGTCCTAGGATGAAGACCAACGAATCGTTCATCTCGGAGCATATATCCCGCAACACATTCTCGTCGATGCTCAAGGTGAATACCCCGAGCAGTCTACGCTCCTTAAAATCGTAGAAAGGCAATACCAGATGGAAAAGGTTTTTAGTTATCGTAGGATTGCCCATATATTGCATCGGCATTGTAGGGATGACGGTGCCTCGCCGCTGGGCCTTTCCCGCAGCGTAGAGCATCTGCTTAGTATTCATTCGAGAGAAGGGGGAATCGGAGAAATCCCCGATTCCTTTGACATATCCGGTGACATCCAGGTCGTTCCAGATAAAGGTGATCGCCTGGATCTCTTCCATATTGAACGCCAACGAAAAGAATCGGGATCTGAGCGTTTTCTTGATGATCGCTCTCTCGGGCGGATCGCCGGTCTCGAATTCGCGTATGAGGTTGGAGATAGTATCATCGCTGAAAGTCTGATAAAGAAGGTAACGGTAGCTATGCAGCCGAGTCTCTATGTTTTTCTTCACCTGTGTGAGGCTGTTGCCAATGAGCATGTCGATTCGGCGGGTCAAGTAATTCGACGAGTAGTAATAGGTCAATGCAGAGATAGCTAGAATCGGCAAGATGGAAATCAGGATGTACGTCGAGATGAGACGGCCCCGTATGCCCCTGATTCCGAAACTCGGGATCGTCGCCTTCGCCCGCTCTCTGCGCGGTCGGGAGGGGGCGACGGTCAGCTTCGCCCTGCCCCAGCCCCAAGACTCGGCCAAAGGGGCGGCTGATTGACCTTGAGCCAGTAGGATCCGATGTCAACCATCGCGTCGGCGAACTGGTCGAAGGCAATCGGCTTCACTACGTAGCTGTTGGCGCCGAGCGCGTAGGCCTTCTCGACGTCCCGATCCTGCTTCGACGAGGTCACCACGACGACGGGTATTCGGCTCGTCCGCGAGTCGCCCTTGACCGCCGTCAGAACCTCGAGACCATCCACCTTGGGGAGCTTCAGGTCGAGGAGGATGACCTTTGGCATGCTCCGTCCCGTCCGATCGGCGTAGGGCCCGCGGCAGAAGAGGAAGTCGAGGGCCGCCTCGCCGTCCTCGAGCCATCGGAGATGGTCGGCTAGATTCCGGTGGCGCAGCGCCCGCGCGGCGAGCTGCGCGTCATCGGTGTTGTCCTCGACGAGGAGTATCTCTATTTCGCCGATCGTCTCCATATTATGACTCCTTATCGGGGAGCGAGAACGATATCTCGGCCCCTTCCCCCACTTTCCCGACGGCGTCGACCGATCCGCCATGGCGCTCGACGACACGCTGGACGATTGCGAGCCCGACTCCCGTGCCCTCGAACTCGTGGGTCCCGTGAAGGCGCTGGAAGACGTGGAAGAGCTTCGCGCGATAGCGCATGTCGAAACCCGCGCCGTTGTCCTTCACGCGATACTTTATTTCCATTCCCTCCTTCGCGCAAGTTATTTCTACTCTAGGGCGCTCTTTCCCCGCGCTGAACTTGAGCGCGTTGCTGATGAGGTTCGACCAGACCTGACGGAGCAGAGCGGAATCGCCTACGACGGGCAGGAGGGAAGAGATCGCGACCTCCGCGGAGCAACCCGGCCTCCCTGCCAGGGCTTCCTCCAGGACGGAGCGGGCGAGGCCGTTCATATCGACGACCGAGTGCTCGAGATCGACGCGTCCGATTCTCGCGAACTCGAGGAGATCGTCAATGAGCTGTCCCATTCTGCGGGCGCTCTCTCGGACCTTCCCAAGGGTCTCGAGGCCCTTCTCGCTGAGCTCGGAGGACTCCTCCTCCTCAAGGATGCCGAGGTAGCCGTTGATGCCCCGGAGGGGGCTGCGGAGGTCGTGGGACACGGAGTACACGAAAGCCTCTAGCTCGTCATTGGCCGTGCGGAGCTCGGCTGTACGCCCGGCGACGCGCTCCTCGAGCTCATCGTTGAGCAGCTGATATCGCGCCTCGATTTCCTTGCGCTCCGTTATGTCTCGATTCGAGGCACGACGACCTATGAGCATGCCGGAAGCATCGCGCATATCGCGGCAGACATGGTTGAACCACAGCAGTTTCCCCGAGGCAGAAATGACGCGAAAGTCCAGACTGTCCTCCCGGCCCCGCCTGGCCTCGTGTCGAAGTATAATGGGGACGTCGTCCGAGAAGACAATCGATCTGAAGAACAAAGGATCCTCAAGGAAACGGGAAGCCGGATAGCCCGTTATCCGCTCACAGGCCGGAGAACAATAAATCCATGCGCCATCAGGCGCTACAAAGTATTCCCAATCGAATGTGCTATCGGAGAATTCGCGAAAAAACTCTGGATCCAAGTCTTTTTGCACCATCGTTCCACCACCCTCAAGTCAAATTCAATAGTTTCAAGTCTACTGTCAGAGAGGCCCGGCTGCACTGGCAAATACATACTGAGAAGCTTCGACCATCAAGAAATTCATTTCATCTAATGAACCTCAACGTATTAATTAAACCAGGGGGTTGACGCAGGTGAAACGCTCCTGTAGTCTCGTTTCATTGGATTGATGGAATGAAAACCACGAACTTCGCGTCGCGCGAATCCCTGACCCTGAGCGCCCTCCTTCTCGACGGCCTCCTCCTTAGGGGGCTCCTTCTTAGGAGCACAAGCGGCAGGGGTTCGGCGAAGTACGCCGGATAAGAGGACTAAATGCCCTCTTATGGAAAGGCCCGCTGCCGCGTAACGGCAAGCGGGCCTTTTTATTGCTCGAACGAGGAGAACAAGATGCCGAAGTACAGTCCTTTTCCGAAGCTGCCCACTTTCGCGCGAACTTGGCCGGAGAAACGCATCACGCGCGCCCCGATCTGGTGCTCGGTCGACCTGCGCGACGGGAATCAGGCCCTCGTAGAGCCCATGGCCGTCGGCGAGAAGCTCGAGTACTTCGACCTCCTCACGAAGATAGGTTTCAAGGAAATCGAGATCGGCTTCCCCTCGGCGAGCCAGATCGAGTTCGACTTCACCCGCGCCCTCATCGAGGGGGAGCGCATTCCCGGCGACATAACGATCCAGATTCTCTGCCAGTGCCGAGAGCACCTCATCGAGCGCAGCTTTGAGAGCCTCGTGGGCGCGAAGAAGGCAATTTTCCACATCTACAACTCGACTTCGCCCGTACAACGCAAGGTGACCTTCGGCCTGCCGAAGGAGGAGATCAAGAGAATCGCCGTCGAGGGGACCGCTCTGGTCAAGTCCGGGCTCGGCATGGTGAGCGGCACGGAGATAGTCCTCGAGTACTCGCCAGAAAGCTTCTCCAACACCGAGGTCGAGTACGCCCTCGAGATCTGCGAGGCGGTCATGAACGAGTGGGGAGCGAGCCCGGAGCGAAAGGTCATCCTGAACCTTCCCGCCACGGTCGAGTCCTCGACCCCAAATCTCTACGCGGACATGATCGAGTACTTCATCGGCCATCTCTCGAAACGCGACTCGGCCATCATATCCTTGCACACGCACAACGACCGAGGCACGGGTGTCGCGGCGACGGAGCTCGGCCTCCTCGCGGGAGCGGACCGCGTCGAAGGCACCCTCTTCGGCAACGGTGAGAGGACGGGCAATCTTGACATCGTGAACACCGCCCTCAACATGTACAGCGAGGGCGTCGACCCGAAACTCGAGCTCTACGACCTTCCGCGCATAGCGACGGCCTACTCCGGATTTACCGGCATGGAAGTGCCGCCGCGCCAGCCCTACGCGGGCGAGCTCGTATACACCGCCTTCTCAGGCTCGCACCAGGACGCGATCAAGAAAGGCATGGACCGGATGGCACTCTTGAGCGACAAGGACGCGCCCTGGGAAGTGCCCTACCTCCCCGTCGATCCGAAGGACATAGGCCGCGATTACGAGGCGATCATCCGCATCAACAGCCAGTCGGGCAAGGGCGGCGTAGCCTATATACTCAAGGAGCGCGCAGGCTACGACCTGCCCAAGGCCATGCACCCTGAGGTCGGCATGTTCGTGAACCGCGTGGCCGATGCGAGAGGCAAGGAGCTCGACCCCGAGTCGATCCGAGCGCTCTACGAGGGCGAATTCCTCAACGCGTCCGACCCCCTTTCCTTGCTTTCCTTCAACGAGATCCCCGATCACGACCATGGCGAGACTACCTGGAAATCGCGAGTCCGCTACAAGGGCGAGGAGCGCGAGATCAAGGGCAAGGGCTCCGGCCCGATCGATGCTTTCGTACGCAGCCTCGGCCAGATAGGCATCGAGGGCATCAGCGTCGAGTCCTTCCACGAGGACGCCCTCTCAGCCGGCTCCGACGCCTTCGCGGTCGCCTACGTTCAGGCCCGCGGTCCCGGAGAGGAGCGCAGGTGGGGCGCGGGCAAGGACCGCAGCATCGCGGCGGCCGGCGTGCGCGCCGTGCTCTCGGCTGTCAACCGAGCTCTCGCGAGGGAGTGAGGGAGGGCCCTCTGCTCGAGACGCTTACGCAAGGCCCGGACGCGGCTTATAGTGAAGATCATGGCCTTCCTTCCCGCCCTCCCCTCAGATATAGGCTCGCGCGGCCTCAAAAGCGGCGATCTCGACGCGGTCTTTGTCACGGGCGACGCCTACGTCGATCATGCGTCCTTCGGCTCCGCTCTCCTAGGGCGCCTCCTCGAGGCCGAGGGCTACAGCGTCGGCATTATCGCCAGGCCCGACCCCGACGATGTCGAGGCCTTCCGCCTCCTCGGCCGGCCGCGCCTCTGTTTCCTCGTGAGCTCGGGCGCGCTCGACTCGATGGTCTCCTCATACACGGCGAACCGCAAGATACGCTCCGAGGACGACTATGCCCCCGGAGGCAAGGCTGCGCTCTGCCTGCGCGGAGACGGGAGCATCGGCGTCGGCAAAGGAGGCAAGCGACAGGCACGGCCCGATCGCGCGGTCATCGCCTACGCGGCGAAGTGCCGCGAAGCCTACAAAGGAGTACCCGTCATAGTCGGCGGAGTCGAGGCCTCATTACGCACCCTCGCGCACTATGACTACTGGTCGGACAAGGTGCGCCGCTCGATCCTCCTCGACTCGAAGGCCGACCTCCTCGTGCACGGCATGGGCGAGCACGCGTTATGCGAAGTCATGCGCCGCCTTAGAGCGAGCCTCGTCTCTCGCACTAAAGAGATCGAGGGCGCCCAGAGCGGGCCTGTCGCATCGAGCCTGCGCGGCATTCCAGGCACCGCATGGGCCTCCTCGAAGGAGCCCGCTCTCGAGGCTGGCTCCTTCCTCGAGCTGCCCGCCTATGACGAGCTCTCCGGCGCAGACGAGGCATCGAAGGCCGCCTTCCTCGTGGCGACGAGGATGCGCTACCTCAACGCCGACCATCACTACGCGAAGGCCCTGGTCCAGAGGAGCGAGGCGCGGTATGTAGTTCTCGAGCCCTCCTCGCCTCCGCTCGCGAGGCAGGAGCTCGACCGCGTGCACGAGCTGCCCTACGAGCGCGCCTGGCATCCGATGTACGACGCACATGGCGGCATACCCGCCTTCTCCGAGGTGAAGTTCTCGCTCCTGTCCAACCGTGGCTGCTTCGGAGGCTGCTCCTTCTGCTCCATCACCCTACATCAAGGACGCGCAATCAGCTCGCGCAGCAGGGAATCCCTCATTCGCGAGGCGAAGATCCTCACAAAGCTGCCGGACTTCAAGGGCTACATTCACGATCTAGGCGGGCCGACGGCCGACTTCCGCGCCTCGGCCTGCGGCAAGACCGATGAGAAGGGCGCTTGCCCCGAGCGGCTCTGCCTCACGCCTGAGCCTTGCCCTGCCCTTCGTGCCGATCATAGCGAGTACCTCGGGATTCTGCGCGAGCTGCGCGCCCTGCCGGGCGTCAAAAAGGTCTTCATCCGCTCGGGGCTGCGCTTCGACTACCTCATGCTCGATAAGGACGAAAAATTCTTCCGCGAGCTCGTGGAGCACCACATCTCGGGCCAGCTCAAGATCGCACCCGAGCATATTTCGGACAACGTACTTGGCCTCATGGGCAAGCCCAAGCGGAAGGTCTACGAGGCCTTTTCCGCGCGTTATGCGAAACTAAATGAAGAGCTGGGCCTCAAACAATACCTCGTGCCATACTTCATTTCCTCGCACCCTGGCGCGGGACTCCACGAGGCGATCGAGCTCGCTTGCTATCTGCGCGACTCGCTCTTCGTTCCCGATCAAGTGCAGGACTTCTATCCCACGCCCGGCACTCTCGCCACGGCCATGTACTGGACCGGCACCGACCCCTTCTCGGGCAAGGCCATCCACGTGGCCCGCGGCGAGCATGAGCGCGCCATGCAGCGCGCCCTCCTGCAGTACAAGAAACCGGAAAACCGGGAGCTCGTGCGCGAGGCATTGACGACGGCGGGCAGGCGCGACCTTATCGGGAGCGGGACCAAGTGCCTGGTACGATAGTTGCCTAAAGGATACAGGGAGAGATGCCCCCTTAGCCCACCGTCTCCACCCGGATCATGTTGGTCGTCCCTTTGTGTGAGAGCGGTAGGCCGGCCACGAAGACCACGCGGTCGCCCTTCTTGAGCGCGCCCGCGTACTTGCAGCTGTCGATCGTCTCGGCAACAAGAGCGTCCATGCTCTCTTCGGGGCCGGCGAGCATGAGAGGATACACGCCCCAGTTCATGGCGAGTTGGTGGTACACGGCCTTCTCCTTGGTGAAGGCGAATATCGGCATGCGGGGGCGCAGGCGCGACAAGAGCTGCGCGGCGTGTCCCGTCTCGGTGAGAACAACAAGGGCGGCTGCGCCGATCTCGTAGGCCACGGCAAGCGCGTTGTACGAAACCACTGCGGGGAGCTCGCCCGTGCGCGCGTAGAGTGGCATTCGCTTGTGGAACTCCTCGTAGTCAAACTCGGCCTCCACGGCGCGGATGATGGCGCTCATCGTCTCGACGACCTTGACGGGGAAGCGGCCGATGGCGGTCTCGCCGGAGAGCATGACCGCGCTCGTCGAGTCGAAGCAGGCGTTGGCGACATCGCTCGCCTCGGCCCGAGTGGGCATGGGGCTCTCGATCATCGACTCGAGCATCTGCGTCGCGGTGATGACAGGCTTAGCGCCAAGGAAACCGGTCTTGATGAGCTTCTTCTGCGCGATGGGTACGGTCTCGATGGCGATCTCGACGCCCATGTCCCCACGGGCGACCATAATGCCATCGGCGGCCTCGACTATCTCGTCGGCCGCGGCGAGGCCCTTGGCGCTCTCGATCTTGGCGATAAGCTTGACCATCGGCCGGTGGCCTGAGGCGGTCTTGGTGCGTCCGATGAGTCGACGCACTTCCTCGATGTCCGTGGCGTTGCGCACGAAGGAGAGGGCGATGTACTCAACCTCGCTCTCCACTGCGAAGGTGATGTCGCGAATGTCCTTCTCGGAGAGGAAGGGAATGGGGTAGTCGACATTGGGGATTGTGAGGTGGGCCTTGGGTCTGAGGCTCCCGGGATTGCCGATCTTTACGCCGACCCAGCCATCGCCCTTAGTCGCGACCTCGCCGGCGAAGTAGCCGTCCATGAGGAGTATCCTCTGGCCAATCGTACAGAGGCTGTCTATGACAGGGAGATTCGTGTAGACGTGCATCGCCTCGGGGGATTCGAGGGCCTCGATGCCCTCGGCGGGGCGGGATTCGATTGTGAGAAGGGCGCCCGCCTCTATGGCGATCGCGGTGGAATAGCCGTACATGCGAACTGCGGGGCCTTTGATGTCGGCCATGATGGCGACAGGCAGCTTCATGTCTTCGCGGACAGCGCGAATGGCGTCTATCTTGCCCTTCGCCTCATCGGGATTGCTATGGGAGAAATTAAGCCTGAAGACATTAACGCCAGCCGCGATGAGGGCTTGAATAGTTTCAGGTTTATCGGAAGCCGGACCAAGCGTGGCGACGATCTTTGTCCTTTTATCTAGAGTATTCATGTTCGCCCTCCTAAAAATAGAATTTATCAAAGCATACTGCATTTTGAAAAAAAATGAAAAGGAGGCGGTTTTTCGCGGATAGGTACATAACTGTAAGTTTTTCTCGGAGACGAAGCTTATTGGAAAGAAATCTATGGAAGCTTGACAGAAAACTCGATTGGTATTATATGTCTAATTACTCATATGTTCATGTATTCACAAGAGGCATCATGGAACGCGATCAAGCTGAAAAAGCGGACTGCAGCTGGTATCTCGTTCACCCTGAAAAGGTCGTGGCCGCGCGTGAGCAGGCGATCAGCCCCAAGCTCCTCGCCGACGTCGGGGAGCTGTACAAGGTCTTCGCCGACCCAACGCGGCTGCGGATTATCGCCGCGCTCGCGGTCGGGGAGCTCTGCGTCTGCGATATCGGCGCGGTTTTGAGCATGAGCCAGTCGGCGGTGAGCCATCAGCTCGCGACGCTCCGCGCCGCAAGGCTCGTCGCCTACCGCCGCGATGGAAAGACAGTCTACTACCGACTGGCGGATGACCACGTGGAGCTCCTCCTCAATATGGGATTGGAGCACGCAGCCGAGCGAGCAGGCGATATGGAGTAATTGGATGGAAGATATGATGAGGGAATCCCCCTCGTGCGATAGTTGTTCGTGCGCCGAGGACCGCGGGCATGAGGTTGGCTGCGGCTGCGAGGAGGAGAGGGATTATTCGCTCAAGCGCGAGATCGCCTTCTTGGCGGCGGCGGGCGTCGCCTTCGGCCTCGGCCTTCTCGCGAAGAGCGGCAATCCGCTGTCCCTCGCGGCCTTCACTGCCCTGCCCGACCTCCTCTTCATTGCGGCCTACCTGCTCGCGGCACGCGACGTGCTCCTGGGAGCCGCAAAGAACATCGTGCGCGGGCACGTATTCGACGAGCTCTTCCTCATGTCGATCGCGACGCTCGGGGCGATCGCGATCGGGCGCTACGAAGAGGCTCTCGGTGTCATGGTCTTTTATAGGGTCGGCGATGCGTTGCAGGAGAAGGCCAGCGAGAAGAGCCGCACCTCGGTGCGCGAGCTCTTGGCTCTCAGGCCGAGCGCGGCGAGGATTCGCCGCGCGGGCGCGTGGATCCTCGTCGGCCCCGAGGAGGCGCATGAGGGCGACGAGTTCATGGTGCTGCCCGGCGAGCGCGTGCCCCTGGACGGGCGCGTAGTCGAGGGCGAGTCCTTCGTCGACAGCTCGTCCCTGACCGGCGAGTCACTGCCGAGGCGGATTGCGGTCGGTGACGAGATCCTCGCGGGGACGTTCGCGACGGATGGCAGCCTCACCGCGGTCGCGCTCAAAGAGGCCAACCAATCAGCGGCCGCACGCATCATCGAGCTCGTCGAAGGGGCAGCTCGCTCCAAGTCCAAAGCTGGCCGTTTCATCACGCGTTTCGCCGCGGTCTACACGCCCATCGTCGTCGCCGCGGCCGCCCTCCTCGCCTTCGCGCCACCGCTGTTCTTCGGGCAGAGCCTCGCGGACTGGGCCTACCGCGCTCTCGTCCTCCTCGTCATCTCCTGTCCCTGCGCCCTCGTCATCAGCGTACCCCTGGGCTATTTCTGCGGCATGGGCGGCGCCGCGAAGCGCGGCATTCTCGTAAAGGGCGCGGAAGTCATCGACGTCCTCGCGTCCGCACACTCGATCGTCTTCGACAAGACCGGCACCCTGACCGCCGGCAGCTTCGAGTTGCGGAGTATCGAGACCGAGAGCGGCTTCTCGGAAGAAGGGTTGCTCGCACTCGCGGCCGCGGCCGAGTCCCGCAGCCGCCATCCGCTTGCCGCCTCGATCAGGGCCGAGGCGATCGCACGAGGACTCTCGATCGGCGTCGAGGACGAGGCCTCTGGCATCGAAGAGAGGCCGGGCGCGGGCGTCGCCGCCTACGTGGGTGGTCGGCGAGTCCTCGCGGGCAATGACCGGCTCCTCGAGCTCGAGGGCATTTCGAGCTACAGCCGGGAGAGCGGCGGCACGACTATCAACGTCGCCGTGGACGGACGTCTCGCGGGTAGGATCACGGCGGGCGATGTCCCGAAGCCCGACGCGAAAGCGGCTATCGCCGAGCTGCGCTCGCTCGGCGTTGCGAGAACGGCGATGCTCACTGGAGACTCCCGCGCGGCGGCGGAACCCGTCGCCCGCATGCTCGGCATCGAGGAGGTGGCCGCCGATCTCCTGCCCGGGGACAAGCTCTCCTACCTCGAGAAGGTGGTCGCCCAGACTTCCGCGTTAGGCGGAACCACCGTCTTTGTAGGCGACGGCGTGAACGATGCGCCCTCCCTGGCGCGCGCCGATGTCGGCGTGGCGATAGGAGCCGGCTCCGACGCGGCGATCGAGCAGGCCGACCTTGTCCTCATGACCGACGAGATGGCTCGCCTTCCCGAGGCCCTACGCAAGGCGCGCAGGACGCGCGCAATCGTTATACAGGGCATCGTCCTATGCCTCGTCGTCAAGGCCGTCTTCCTGGCGCTCGGCGCGATGGGCATTGTGCAGATGTGGGAAGCGGTCATAGCCGACGTCGGCGTGGCGATACTGGCTATACTGAACGCGCTGCGCGCTCTGCGCTAGCGGCTCTGAGATTTGTAATAAGTCCTAACCAGCTTTATACTAAGTAAACGTGAGATTTTTCGCCCCCACTTATACTCGACACTCAGTCAGTCCAGAGCGGAGACTGTATTCGGCAGTCGCTGTCCTGGCAGCGCTTTCGGTCGTACTCATACTCGGCCTTAATGCGTATCAGATGGTCCGCACGAAGCATGACCGTATCGAAAGGGAGAAGGACATACTTTCCAGGATGGCCCAAATCGTAGAGTCCGATACGATCAATATAGTCGGACGACTGAGCTTTTTCTTCCAGGCAGCCGATCTCTGGCTTGTCAACCATCCCGAAGCCGACCCGAGGTTCGATCCGGATTTTCGGACTCTGGTAGACGATTTCAGGGAAGCTACAAAACACCAAATCGACATCCGACTCGTCTCGAAATCGGGCGGACTTTATTACATTCCCTCGAAAAATTCCGTACCGCTCGCCGATGTCTCCGATCGAGGCTACTTTAAAGTGCAGTTTTCACCGTCGACGCGCGGATTATATATCGGCGATCCCGTGAAAAGCCGCGTGACAGGCACATGGGGCATCCCTATATCCTATCCCCTAACGCATACCAACGCCGGGATTTCCGTCATCTTCGCCTCGATCGAAAATCCGAGCATCCAGGCCCTCTACGAGACGATACGGCCGAAGCCCGGCGGGGCGATAACCCTCGTACGTGGCGACGGCATTATACTTTCCAGAGCACCCTTCGACGAAAAATACATGGGCAAACCGATAGGCGAGGACCTGACAAAGTGGAAGAGTATAATCGCCGCCGCTCCTATCGGCATATTCGAAGCCAGATCGACGGGAACTGACAACGAGATTCGTCTTGTCGCCTACAACTCCACACCGGACTTGAGCTTGGTCGTTTCGGTCTCGGTGCGGATTCAGGACGTACTAGCGGAATGGCATAATAATGCCATATGGCAGGGCTCGGTCGTCTGTATCATGGTCTGCCTTATCGCAGTCTTGTTCTTCCGCCTCGTCAAGGCGCTGCACGGTCTGGATAAGGCGCACGCCGAGTTGCAGGAGAACCTCGAGCTCGTCCGCAAGAGCGATGAGACGAAGGACAAGCTCTTCTCGGTGATAGCCCACGACCTGCGAGGGCCTATCGGCGGCATGGCGAGCCTCCTCGGCGGCATGGCTCTCGATCGGCGGAGCATCAGCGACGAAGAAATGGGACAATTCCTCAACGTCCTGCGCGACACGTCCTGGAACACGAGCCAGCTCCTTGAGAACCTGCTCGCATGGTCCCGCAGCCAACGCGCAGAGCTTTCATTCAACCCCGAACGGCTCGCCCTCCTACCCCTCGTTATGGAGTGCGAGGCGATCTTCGAGCTCAGCTCGGCGGAGAAAGGGATATCCGTCGCGATCGATATCGAAGAAGGGCTCGCGGCGCGGGCCGATCCCGACCAGCTACGCATCCTCGTCAGGAACATGCTGTCGAACGCCATCAAATTCACGCCCCCCGGCAAGTCAGTCCGGCTCCGGGCGGCACGGACGAGGGACGGCACGCTCATCGAAGCGCGCGACGAGGGCATCGGCATGAACGCCCAGCAAATCGCCTCACTCTTCGACCTCGGAGCGGCGCGCAGCCGCTCGGGCACCGCGAACGAGAAGGGCTCGGGCCTCGGTCTAGTCTTGTGCAAGTCGATCGTGGATATGCACGGCGGCAGGATCGAGGTCGCGAGCGAGGTTGGTAAGGGCAGCTCTTTCTCGATCTTCCTTCCGGATTAAAGGCGCTACGAGCTAGCGAAGAGCGACTCGAGGCAGGAGAGCACCTTGCCGCAATTGACCGCGAAGCGGCGAGAGCGGCAGCCGACCACGGCGCGGTCCTCGTCAGCAAAGGCGAGGACGAGGCGCCGCAAGGAGGAGGCATCCCGCTCGTCGCCGAGACGGCCCAGAAGGTTGCCCAGCGAGCGCCCCGCCGACTTGAGCGCAACTATGTCGCCTGCATCGACGGCCTGGACTACCTGGGCCGCGAGTTCAGGTATCTCGCCCCGAGCCGCGGCGAAGGCTCTGGCTCCCTCGCCGAGCCGGCCCGCCCAATACTCCGCGAGGGCCGCGCAAGAGGGAGCCTCTCGCGCGTTGACCGCTCCGACGAGGAAGCCCAGGAGCTTAGGCACGTCCACGGGCTTGTCGAAGACGCCATCGAAGTCCACGCCCGAGCGCGCGACCTCCTCTGGATCGAAGGCGGTGAGAGCGACGAGAGGAAGTGCCGAATCATATCGACCGCCCCCGTAGCCGCGGATCTTGCGGCCGAGCTCTATGCCGCTCATGCCGGGCATCTGTATGTCGAGGATGGCTGCATCGGGCGGCGAGACCTCGAGGAGGCGCAAAGCCTCGGCACCACTCGGCGCGAGGGTTACACGGTGCCCGGCGTTGGCGAGGATGGCGGCCATATACTCGAGGTTAACTTCATTGTCGTCGACGACTAGAAGGCGGTAGACCTGCTCGTGAACGACCGCCTGCGGTTTGGACGCCTCCAACGCTTCGGGATCGCCGGCCGGCACTAGTATTGTGAAGACAGAACCGCGCCCCGCCTCGCTCTGGAGCCTCACTTCGCCGCCCAAGGCCCGCACTATATTGCGCGCCAGCGACAGGCCAATACCCGCGCCGACGCGCTTCGTGTAGGGCGAAGAGAGCTGGACGAAAGGGGCAAAGATCCTCCCCTGGTCCTCCGGAGGGATGCCCGGGCCAGTATCGCTCACCGAGAGGGTAAGGTAGGGCACGTTGCCTAGCCGTTTTTCGATGGCCGCATCGACCCTCACCTTTCCCTTCTCGGTGAATGAGACTGCATTGTCTAGAACCGCCCCAAAGGCCCGTCCAAGGCGATCGGGGTCGGAGCGCAGATTTTCTTCGGGTACTGATCCGATGTCGAAACCCAGCCCCTTGGCCTCCGCCTTCTTTCGGTAAGGATCGCAAACACGCGCGACGAAGGGCGCGAGGGGAAAGACGAACTGGCGCAAAGCCCCCGCGCCCGTCTCGAAACGCACGAAATCCAATATGTCGCCGAGCATGTCGAGGAGGCCTTGAGCGCTCGAGATGATGGCGGCCGCGCGCCGCGCGGGCTCGGGGCCGCCCATCTCGATGAGCCGCGCAGCCGCAAGTATGCTCGCCACGGGGCTCTTGAGCTCATGGCTCATCGAGGCAAGGAAGTCGCTCTTCGCCGCATTGGCGCGCTCGGCCTCCTCCTTCGCGAGGCTTACGAGGTCCTCCATAGCCTTGCGCTGGCTTATGTCCTCGCAGATGAGTATGGCATGGCTGATCGATCCCGAGGGAGAGCGCACAGGCGATGCGTGGAGGGCGGCCCAGGGTCCTTCCGCCCCTTCGCGCGCGATGCGCGCCTCGCCGTCAGCGTCGAAGCCCTCGAGCACGAGGCCGCGAACCGCCTCGGCCTTGCCCGCGGGGAACTCGAAAAAAGAAAAGAGCTCTGCGCCTATGACTTCCTGCGGCGAGAGGCCGGATATCTTGAAGAAAGCAGGGTTTACGTACTCGATGCGGAAGGCGCGGTCGGCGACGAGGATGCCGGCCGAGAGCTGGTCGACGGCCTGGTAGAGCTTACGCAGCATCTCCTCGGACTTGCGCCGAAGAGTGATGTCCCGAATCACGCCGACCGAGCCCATAAAGGCATGGTCGTCCGATCCCGCCGCATACTCGCCGGCGGCGGTCACCTCGCCGTAGGAGATAACGGTGACGAGCATGTCGTCACCGCGGACGCCGGGCTTGCGCCTAAGGCGCACCTCGAGGTTCTCGGTGCGACGGTCGATGCTCCGCCTCTCGTTGAAGAGCTTGGGGCTTAAGGCCGGACCGGTCGCCACTCCATGGAAGGCCTTGAGCACCGACTCGCGATCCACCGCATCGGCGTCTTCGTCATAGAGGAGGATCGAGAAGTGCTTGCCCAGGAGCTCCGCAGGCTCGTAGCCGAGGAGTCGAACGGAATTGTTGATGAAGGAGAAATACCCCTCGGAGTCGAGCTCATAGACGATGTCGGGCAAGGATTGAACGAGGTCCTCGTATCTCCGCCCGAGGGCCGAGAGTCCTCCGCAAAAGCGCTTGCTGAGGGCGATGAGCACGCGGAAGAAGACCGCCGCGCGCGAAGCCCAGCCTTCCTCTCCACCGATGACATAATCGAAGGCATCAGGCTGAATGATCTTGCCCGCTTCCTTGGACCGCTCGACAGGGACGAGGACGACAATGGTAAAAGGCAGGGGTGCGGGAGGAAGCGAAGCGCGGGATCCTTCCCATCGCTCGGCGTCTATGAAGAGGAAGCCCTTCGTGCCGCTTTCCTGGGGAGAAGCCAGGGCCTTGGCGAGCGGCGAGGCGGGGGAACCCGCGATCGGAGTCTCAATGACAGCCGTGTCGATGCCCTCGGCCTGAAAGGCATCGACCGCCTCAATTCTTTGACGCTCTGACAGGGCGAGCATGACGATGCCCGGATCGCGATTATTCATGCGCCCTATTGTGACAGAAATGGAAGGATAATCAAGGCATCTTCAGCGGATGGCCCCTATACGAGAAGGTGGCCAGATCCGGAACAGCGCGTAGCCCTCGATGAATTTGATGTCGAGGGCGAAGGGTTCGATGTTCGAGTAGTACTGGACCGAGGCGAGATCGGCGGGGTCGAAGCTCCTCGAGCCATAGTCGCCGGTCTTGTAGCGGAAGTCCATGGAGTTGTAGCGGTTGTCGCCCATCGCGAAGTACTGATCCTTGCCGAGGTACTCGTCGCCGCCTGGGAATTCGGGGAAGTTGCGCTGGTCGTAGAGCCCCGCGTACGGGCCGTTGATGTAGTAGTCGAGCTCGGTGCCCTCGCGCATAAGCTTCTGAAGCAGCTCGTCCTTCGCAAGGGCGCCGAAGCCGAGACCTGAGGTGACGAGCTCGGCCTCGCGCGCTACGCGGCTGAGGATGTTGTCCTTAACGAGGAGGTTCATAATGCGTCCCGAGCGCTCGTAGGCGTTGGCGCTGGGCGCCGACGCAGCCGGGCAGGCGGCGTAGGCCGAGATCGCCTGGCGAAGCTTGGGCGAAGAACCGACGGTAAGGGCGAGAGCTATGTCGCCCGCGCGGGTGCCGGCCGCGGCGATCGGATTCCCCGCGGCGGGGTCCGACTTGGCGAGGGCGTCGATGTCGCCTGCGACGATCTTGTAGACGTCTGGCTTGTCCTTCTCGAGCGATTTCAGGAACTCCGAGGAACGAGAGGAGGAGGCCTTGGCTGCGATGGCTGCGGCGCTCCGGGCGATAGAGCTCGCGAGAGCGGCGGGATTGGCCTCGCGCTTGCGCCTGTCCCAGGCGTCGAGCACGGCGCGATGCTTTTCGTCTATCGGCGTCTGCTGGATCTGCGAGGCAAGCTCGGCGCTCTCCTTCCAGAGATCGACGCGCGCCCAGGTCTTGTCGGCCTCAACAGGGGCGAAGGCTTGGTCGCCCGGTCGCTTCGAGTAGAGCACGTCGTCGACCATCATAAGCTTTTCGCCCGGAACGCCAACGATCCGCTTGACCAGGGGATCGGACTTGATTGATCCGTCGGGGAGATATTTATCGATATTGACCGCGGTGAAGGTGATCATCGATACGAATTGCGCGAGGTATTTCTTGAGATTGACGCTCTGGTTCTCTGGATAGCGGGGATTGGCCATCGTGATGATGTCGCCGCGCTTAGGCAGCCGAAGCCAAGGCAGACGCCAATCGGTGAGGGGAACGCGCGGGCCCGCGTCGATCTTGGAGGTGAAGGGTCGGTCCTTGATAAGGAAGGCTGGTACCATCGACTCCGAGGGGATCTCGTAAAGCTGGAAGACGAAGGTCTGGATGAGGATGACGAGTATGGCCGCGAAGCCGAGGGCATCGATCCACTCAAAAGTCCCGCGCAAAAAGCCTCTCTTGCGATTCTCGGAGGCTTTTTCCTTGCGCAGGGCCTTGTCCGTCACCTCCTCGTTGGAGATGAGGCCCAGGGACGCGTAGGTCGCCGGCCGCCCCATCATGACGAAGAGAACGACGCCCACGACAAGGCAGAGCATGGCCAGGACGAACATATACGTTACGCGAGCCTGGCCGATGACGCCAGAGCTCGCCCAATCGACGCGGGGCAGCGCGGCGGCAGCGTAATGGAGCACGAGGCCGTAGCCAAGAAATTTTTTAAAACCGGGGTGAAGGCTCTTCTTGCCGTCGCGGTATATCGCCTTGATAAAAGCAAGGCTGCCGCCCACCAGGACGAGTGTGACAACGATGTAGATGGCGTAGAAGAGCGTAAAACGGGGGCAGAGCGCGGCAAGCGCGGTAGCGAGGAGAAGCGCCACCCAGGCTAATGCGAGGACAGAAAACTTGCGGGTGGCCGCGGCGTAGGCGCTCGCGCCGCCATTTGGCTTCTCTTTGGTGGTCTTGCTCATTTGCATAAGTATCCCAGTGGCAGAGGGGGACGGTCAAGTATCGCGCTCGGCGTAGCGTGCGAATGCCTGGAACCTTCCACGGGCCGCCTCTTATAAGGTAAAGCTACGCCCTTCGCGGGCCATCTCGACCTTAAGCTTGGTTCGCCCCTCGACCTTGCCTTGATAGAAAAGCTCGAGCTCCTGGAGCTCAGCATCGGTGCGGTTGGGGTCGTGATGGAACAGGACCAGGTGTTTGACTCGGGCGCGATGGGCGGCATTGATGGCATACTCGTAGGAGGAGTGGCCGAAGCCCATCTTACCCTTGAGGTACTCTTTCGCTGTGTACTGAGTATCATGCACGAGAAGGTCAGCGCCCAGATAAAAGCGCGAGACCTTCTCGTTCTCCTCAGTCGCGGCGGCCTCCCCCTCGATAGCGGCCGCCTCGTCGTAGCTCGGGTCGGCGGGGTCGGTAGGGAAGACATTGCGAAAGGGCTCGTGATCGTAGGCGGTCACGAAGGACTTACCCTCGTACTCAAAACGGTAGCCCAGGCAGAGAATCGGATGATTCAGGTACTTCGTGGTCACGAAGATGCCGTCGCCAAGGTCGATCGTCGTTTCCTTGATCTGCTCGTAGCTGATCTTTGCGGCAAGTTCGTCCTGGCGCACGGGCCAGTAGCGGTACGAAAGCTGGGTGCCAATGACCTTCTCGAGGCTGTCGTCCTCGTAGCTGATGGGGCCGCGGATATGCAGTTGGGTTCCCGGCACGTAAATCGGGTTGAACATGGGGAAGCCCATGATATGGTCCCAGTGCGTGTGGGAGATGAAGAGCTCCGCGACGATCGGCCCTTTCTTAAGGTCATTCTTGAGGAGCTTCTCGCCCAAGGGCCGAATACCCGAGCCCGCGTCGATGATGATGAGCCTCTCGTCGCAGCGCAGTTCGATGCAGGCGGTGTTACCGCCGAAGATGGCGGTGTCGGGGCCAGGGGTCGGCATGGAGCCGCGGTCTCCCCATATAGTAACGGTGAACATATCTCCTCAGCCTCCTAGCCTTAAGAAGACCTTGGCCTTCTCAATCTCCGCGTTGACTGGCTCCTCGAGGTCCGCGAGAAGGCTCTTCTCGATGCCCAAGAGATCGAATACTTCGGGCGGCACCTTGTCGGGATAGCGATTACCCGAGAAGCCGATGCCCTCGCGATTGGCGAAGTAGTCAGCGACGACAACCGTCCTGAGCACATCGCTGTTCTCGCCCTCGTAGTTCGGGAGGTCATGGTGCGACCGTACGGTATCGGCTATCGCGCCGGAGAGCTTCCACGCCTCCGCGATGAGCGCGCCCGCCTCGCAATGGTCGATGCCGAGCTCGCGCCGTTCGGCCTGTACGATCGAGAGGTGCTCTCGGTCGGCGAGGGCCATGGCGCGGACGTACTCGTCGGCGAGGGTGTTGTTGAGCGGGATCTTTCCTATGTCGTGGAGAAGGCCCGCGGCGAAGTACTCCTCGAGTATCTTGGGGTCGATGCCGCGGTCCTTCGCGATGAGCTTGGCCGTCACGCCGACGCACAGCGAGTGCCGCCAGAAGGCGTCGCTGTTAAGGGCGTGGAAGTCGGTCTTACTCGACACGTTGCCGAGGACGGCGCTCGAGAGGGCGAGGTTCTTCACCGTGTTAACGCCGAGCATGATGATCGCGCGCACGAGGCTCGTGACTTGATTTCCCAGGCCGTAGTAGGCCGAGTTTATGAGCTTAAGCACCCGCCCCATAAGCACGGGATCGAGCTGTATGACCCGGTCGAGGTCGATCGGACTTGTCTTCGGATTGTTGCATACCTCGAGCACCTTCGAGACGGTAGTAGGCAGGCTCGGCATTCCCACCACGTAATCGCGCACTCGCCGAGCGCTGTCATTATTCGGCATTGCCTTTATCCTTTTCCTGCCTAATTATGCTGATGAGTTTCGCCATTCGGGGAGAGATAGCCATGCCGAGTATCTCGGTGGGCGTGCCGTCAGGCGAAACCTTGAGCTGGGTCTCGGCCGACGGGATTCCCTCGCCCAAGTCGATCTCGGGCACGGGCCCGCGCCGCTCTCCGGAGCGCCGCTCGGACTTGCCTCGTCGATCGCCGGATACGCGCCTGTCCTGCAAAAGGCCGCGCCGGTCATTCGATACGCGCCGCTCTTGCCCCGAGCGTCGGCCCAGGATCGAGCGCCTTGGGTCGACCGAGAGGGAGGAATCGCTCGCGGCGCGTAGCGCCTCGCCAGAGCAGAGAAGCCCGACGCCGCTCTCGTGCGGGAGCGGCGCCGGCAGCGGTTCGGCCAAGCGCGCGGCCTCTTCTTTTATCTTGCCGATAAGATCGTCGATTTTCTCCTGCAGGGAGACGACATCGAACTCTTCCTTCTTCTCGGGAGGCAGATCGTCGGTCAGGCCCTTCAGGTACTCGAGGAGCTCGGCGGTGGGCTCGCCGAGAATGGATTCCTCTCCAGCCTGCGCGGACGACGCGTCATCGCCGACGCCTGACTCAGACGCGGAGGCTTCCTCGGTAGGCGCCGCCTCAGGGGGCACCGCTTCAGCGGATGTTGGTTCCCCGAGCTCAGTGCTCGGCTCGGCGGGGAGCTCCTCTTCGAAGGAAGGCTCCTCCCCTTCCGAAAGCTCAGGCTCCTCGAGCAATCCTATATCGTCGAGGTCGGGTTCTGCGATGTATTCAGGGGCCTCGGACTCGTCGATCTCCTCATCGAAGCCAAGATCTTCATCAGGTAGAGTTTCCTGCGCGGGCTCTTCCTCGATCGCGGGCAAGATGTTCTGCTCCTGAGCAGGTTCTTGCGCTGGAGGGGTAAGAGGGGCTTGCGGAGGCGTGGGGGCTTCCTGAGGCTGAGGGGCTTCCTGAGGCTGAGGAGCTTGCTGAGGCGGCTGAGGGACTTGCGGAGGCGTGGGAGCAGGCTGAGACGCAGGATAATTCGGATACTGAGGAGGCGGTGGGGACGGCGGATACTGTGGGTATTGAGGGTAGGGAGGATACAGAGGTTGCTGGGGCGGCGGATAGCTCGGCTGTTGAGCCGGCATCTGAGGTTGCGGTTGCTCGCGCGGACTTTCGGGCGCCGGCCTAGGCTCTTCGCCGCGACCGCTGTCCGAGCCTCGCGAATCGCCCTCATCGACGAGCCCGGCGAGATCCCGTTTGGGTTCCGACTCCTCGAGCTCCTCTTCGTCCTCTTCGTCCTCTTCGAAGAGAGGTTCCTCGATCTCGTCGAGAGGCTCGGCGCCGAGGTCCTCCTCTCGCTCGTCGAGGAAGAGGAGTTCCTCCTGCTCGTCTATGGGTATGGGTTCCACGGAGGACGCCGCGGCGAAGGGCAAGAAAGCTTCGGCCTCTTCGACAATGGGCTTCCCCGCCTCGGCGGTCGCGTCGGCCTTCTCCCTCGACAGGGCGCCCCGGAGGATGCGCAGGTTCTTGTCCCAGGCATCGCGAACATCGGAGGAATATTCCTTCACAGCGCCCTCAAGGACGTCGAGGCTCGACAGGAGGGCGTCAGGGTCCTCCTCGCCGGAGGAACCTCGGAGGGTCACAAGTCGCTCGGCGGCGCCGACTGATTTCTCCTTCTCGCCGAGGACGCGGTAGGCAGCCGACAGCTCGAGCTGCACTTCGGGGTCGTCGGGAAAGTCGCGCTCTAATTCGACCAATGCGGCCTTCGCGCCGTTCCAGTCGCCCTTGCCCGCGCGAGCCTTGGCCAGTTCGAGCCTCGCGGCCTTGTCGCCCGGCCTCGCGCGCAGGTACTCGATGAGCTCTGACTCGGCGCGCGCGAAGTCGCCCCGCTGGCTCGCCAGGCGCGCGAGGTCGACGCGAAAGGCGACCTCCTTGGGGTCGAGGCGGAGGATCTTCTCGTAGACCTTCCGCGCGCCCTCGGAGTCACCGAGGCGCTCGAGCGCGAAGGCATAGGGCTTCAGCGCCTTCATCTCGTCGGGCGTCTTGCGCAGGACCTCGCCGAGGGCGGACTTCGCCTCGTCGTGCCTGCCGAGGTTCGAGTAGAGCGAGGCGAGACGCACGCGGAGGTCCACGTTGTCAGGCATCATCTCGACCAGGCGCGTGATCTCCTGGAGGGCGGCGTCCCAGCGGCCCGACTTCTCGAGGAGCTGCTCGATGTTGAGCGCGGCCTTTATGAAATTGGGATCGGCCTCGAGGGCCTGGCGGTACCAGTGCAAGGCGTCGTCCACCTTGTTCTCGTCCGAGTAGACCAGGCCGATATTATTGCGCGCCTCCGCGTTGAGCGGCTCTATCGCGAGGACCTGCTGGAACTGGTCGATCGCGCGCTTGTGCTTGCCCGTGAGGAGGAGGGAGAGGCCATACTTGTTCATGGCCTCGACCCAGCCCGGGCGGGCCTTCACCGCCTGCTCGTATTCCTTGAGCGCCTCCTCGTGCTTGCCTAGCGAGTCGTAGGCGAAGCCGAGGTTGTAGTGGAACGAGGGATAGTTCGGGTCGACCTGGAGGCCTTTCCAGAAGACGCGGACAGCCTTCTCGGGATCGCCCATCGCGCGGTATACGGCGCCCAGGTTGTTGTACGCGAAGACGTGCTCGGGATCGAACTCGATGGCCTTCGAATAGGCCATCTCGGCCATCTTGAGGTTGCCCGTCTGCCTGTGCGCGTTGCCGAGAGTGAAGAAGGCCTCGGCGTTGGAGGGATCGGCGGACAGGGCCTTCTCGAGGGCGTTGATCGCGTCCTTGGGCTTTCCCAGGCGGAGGTAGGCCGCTCCCGCGTTGGACAGAGCCTCGACGTGTGCGGGCTTCCGGGCAAGGACGCTCGTGAAGGCCGACAGCGCCTCGGACGGCCTGTCCGTGCGCAAGTACACCGTGCCCAGGATGATGCGCGACTCGTCCGAGTCGGGCGAGTCGATGAGGCAGGCGCGGGCGTGGCGCTCGGCCGTTTCGAAGTCGCGGAGCTTCAGCGCCGATTTCGCCCTCTCGAGATGCGATACCCGTCCGACCTGCTGAGTAGTGCTCATTGTGCTGTCCTCGAGGGACGGGCGGCGGCCTCCGGAGAGAACTCGCCCGCGCGATTGATAGAGGCGTCCTTGTTAGCGCCCGGCAAGAGCGCATCGGGATCGGGCGCGGAGTCATAGGCCGCGACGACGAAGTAGAGGAGCTTGCCGTTGGGAATACCGGTTATGGTCAGAGTCGTGGTGTTGCCTGCGTCGATGGGGCTCGGGCCTTGGGCTGCGCCTGTCCCGAAGTACTCGCCCGGACGCTCGCCGTAGTAGACGAGGTAGCCGGCGAGGTCCGCCACGGGCACGCGCCTCCAATGGAGCTCTATCGCGGAGTCCTTCGGGTAGGCGACGAGGGCCGCAGGGGCTGGAGGCGGAGGATCGGCCTCGTAGCGGAGGGTGAGCGAGGAGAGGGATGGCGAGAGCTTACCCGTACCGTCGGGGAAGAGCAGGGCACGGACCTGGACATAGCGGCCGCGCGCGGACTCGGCCAGGATCTCGCCGGGCCGCAAAGGAGTCCAGGACTCATCCTTGCCCGCGTCGACCGCACGCCAAGAGGCCCAGGAGTCCGCGATGCGATAGGAGAACTCGACGCTCGCCGTGCCCGGCGCCTTATACTCCGCGTCAACCGCGACGAGGCGGCTGTGTCCGTAACCCAGGTCCGCGACAGGCGTCACGACGAGACTGGGATCGCGGCCGTAAGGGCGCAGGGCGGGTTCGGCGACGAACCCACGGGAGATGCGCAGCTCGTCGGCGAGACCCGAGTATTCGGGGCAAAACTTGAGGGGAGAGGCGGCCCCTATCGTGGGCTCGTAGACCGTGCCTCCCTCGCGGCCAGAGGCGGTCGTATAGCAATCGGCTTCGGGCTTGCCGTCGACGAGATATTCGAGGAGGCCTGTATCGCCGTCGAAGCGCAGGAGGTGATGTGACCAGACGCGGGGCACGAGGGGAGTGCGGCCTCGAAGCTCGACGCGGAAGTCGGCGTCGACCGCCTTCGCGACACCGGGTCGGCAGAAGAAGCCGGCGAAGGACCACTGGAGGCGGCCGCCCGAGATGACGCAGGAGAACTGCTGGGGCAGGACCCCGGAAGCACACTTGCGCAGAGACTGCCAGAGGAGGATGACCTCGCCGTTATCGGCATTGGCAGGATAGAGCCAGAATTCGATCGTAAAATCGCGGAAAAAGGAGTCGCGTCCGAAGATGGAGCCTTTCCCGGGGGTCAATGAAAGGGCCGAATCGGGACCGCGGAAGGAGGCGCAGCCCGGCCCAAGGGCGGCCAGTTCCTTGTTCACCGAGAAGGCGGGGCCTGTGGAGAGGCTCCAATTCCCCGTTTCATCGCCCGCCGCCGCATCGTCGAAGTGCAGGAGGAGGTCGTTAGTATCGCTTCCCCCATAGGCCTGATCGGCGACAACATAGTCGGAGCGGCCTTTAAATCCCTTTTTCAGGATTGCGCCCTCGCTCGTCCATGCGCCGATGAGCGCATTCTTCGGGGAAAGCGGCTGTGCCGTCCCCGGGAGAATGATGATCCGCTCTTCCAAGGCCCCTGCCTGGAGTAAGGCGAGAAGGCTGAAGGCTACTATAGTTATTCCCTTAATTTTCATTCTACCGTACATTGATTATCGAACAGTATGGAGAATACTAAAGCGGGCGGAAAGCCCCGCGACACCCGGATCTCAGGCTTCCGCGCCCTGGCGAGGTCCGCCCCCGAATCCCCTGGCGTCTATATTATGCGCTCGGCCGAGGGGGAGATAATCTATGTAGGCAAGGCTAAGGTCCTACGTAATCGTCTTTCTTCGTATTTCTCTGGTCGGAAAGATATTAAGACTCGGCATCTCGTCTCTCGTATAGCTTCGATCGAGTGGATCATCGCGGCGAGCGAATACGAGGCGCTGCTCCTCGAAAACACGCTCATCAAGCAGCATACGCCCAAGTACAACATCAATTTAAAGGACGGGAAAAGTTATCCGAGCGTCAGGATAACAAATGAAGATTTCCCTCGCGTCTTCCGAACCCGACGCATAATCCGCGACGGTAGTCTTTATTTCGGCCCATTCCCCAGCGCCGAAATGGTCGACACCTACCTCGATCTCATCCGCCGGCTCTTCCCTTTAAGGCGTTGCGCGACCATGCGAAAGCGCGAGAGTCCTTGCATGTACTACCACATAGGCCGCTGCTCCGGTCCCTGCGCCGGGAAGATCTCGAAAGAGGCCTACGCAGAATACGTCGAGGAGATCAAAAAGCTCCTAGCCGGGGAGACCGAGGCGCTCATCGCCGAGCTGCGCGAAAAGATGGCGGCGGCCTCCAGCAACCTGCGCTTCGAGGAAGCGGCGCGGCTACGCGACTCGGTCCAGGCGATAGAGCTCTTCGCCGGTAGCTCGAGCGCAGTAGACTACGACCCCGAGGCCCGCGACTACATAGCCTGGGCCGCCGACGGCGACCTCATCTGCTACATCGTCTTCCAGCTGCGGGAGGGCAAGCTCTCCGGCCGCGACCTCCTGCGTGGCAAGCTCTACGCCAGCGAGGAGGAGGCGCTCCACGGCTTCCTCATGAGTTACTATGGGCCGGAGCGCCTGCCGCCGCCTAAGGTCTTCGTGCAGGCTATCACCGCGAAGGAGGCCCCCCCGGCCTCGGCTATGACGGACCTCGAAGTCGTGGCTCAATATTTCGAGCGCGAGCTCAAGACAAAGACGTCGATCGCCCTCCCTACCGAGCATCGCCACGAAGTCACGATGAACCTCGCGACCGAAAACGCAAAGGAAGACTTGGCCAAGCGACGTCGCGAGATAGGCGACATACCCGCCCTCGAGGAGTTGCGCAAGGCCCTCGGGCTCTCGTCCCTGCCCGCCCGTATCGAGGGCTTCGATATAGCGCAACTCTCGGGGAAGCACACCGTAGCCTCGCTCATCTCGTTCAAGAACGGCGTGCCCGACAAAAAAAACTACCGGTATTTCAAGATAAAGAGCCTCGAGGGCGCGATAGACGATTTCGGCGCGGTGCGCGAAGCGGTCGGACGGCGCTACACCAGGCTCATCAACGAGGGACTCGACCTGCCCGACCTCGTCCTCATAGACGGGGGCGCCGGACAGGTCTCGGCGGCCAAGGAGATCCTCGACGCGCTCGGGGTCGATTCCGACCTCGCTGGCCTCGCGAAGCAGAACGAGGAGATTTATCTTCCTGGCCGCTCCGACCCGGTCGTCCTGCCCAAGGACTCGCCCGCATTGCGCGTGCTCGTGGCCGTGCGCGACGAGACCCACCGCTTTGCCACAGGCCTCAATCAGAAGCTGCGCGCCTCCGACATCAAATTCGGCGTCCTCGAGGACATTGAGGGCGTCGGTGCGGTCAGGGCCAAACGGCTCATGCGCGTCTACGGCTCGCTCGATACCCTGGCCCAGGCCGAGGTAGCGGGCATAGCCAAGGCGGGCGGCATGGGCGTCGAGGTTGCGAAACGCGTTAAGGAGAGACTCTCGGACAGGCTGGCGCCGGGAAGGATGACGTGACGGATCTTACTCCAGATATACTTCCGCCAGTTCTTTCTGCAACCCTTCGTAATCGGGGCAGAGCTCCGCGAGGAGACCGTAGAAGCGTGGACCGTGACGGCGGTACTTGAGGTGCGCCAGCTCGTGCATGATCACGCTCTCGATCACCTCGGGTTTAAAGCGGAGGAGCCGCGAGTTGAGCGTGACGACGCAGGCGCGGGAGTCGCAGCTGCCCCAGCGCGAGCGCATAGTGCGCACGCGGAGCTCAGGCTTCGGGAAATGCCGACCGGCGACACGATTAAGACAGGCATCGAGCATAGCGGGAAAACGCCTTGCGGCCTCTCGGGCGTAGAGACGCTCGACCGCGGCACGCACCTCGTCGATGTCTTCCGTATCCTTGGCGGTAGCAAAGACGGCCCCGCCTTGCAATCGCGCCCGCGCACGTACACCCTTTGCCATACGCAAGTAGAGCTCCTCGCCAAGAAAGGGAAGAAGACTGCCGTCCTTCCACTCGGGCGCGGCGGCCCGAATGCGCGCCATGCGTTCAAGGTTGCGCTCGACCCAATGGCGACGCCGTTCGAGAAAATCGCGGAGGAAGGGTTCTGGAGTGTCAGAAGGGGCCTTCATCACGAGAGAGAGGTCGGGATTGACCTGGAGCGAGACCGTACGGCGCGGCGAGCGGACGAGGAGCGCCCTAAGATTGCCCGACTCGATTTTGTCCATACTAGCGTTTCTTTTTTTTGTCACCGCCTGCCTCCGGTTGAGAAGATGGCAAAAAGCGTGTATTCTGCCTAGGTTATACTTAAAGGTCAGATTAAGGAGCAGAAATGGACACTAAAGCCCTCGAAAAAGTGGCCCTGAGCGCCAGGGTTCTCGCCATGGACGCCATTCAAGAGGCCAATTCAGGTCACCCAGGACTCCCCCTCGGCTGCGCCGAGCTCGGCGCCTTTTTATATGGCCAGGCCCTCAAGCACAACCCCTCCGACCCCTCGTGGATAGACCGCGACCGATTCGTCCTCTCCGCCGGCCACGGCTCGATGTTCCTGTACGCCCACCTTTACCTCGCGGGCTACGCAATAAGCCTCGACGACATTAAGACTTTTCGCAAGATAGGCTCGAAATGTGCCGGCCATCCCGAGTTCGGCATGGCTCCCGGCATCGAGACGACGACCGGCCCATTGGGCCAGGGCATCGCGACCGCGGTCGGCATGGCCATCGCCGAGAGCATGCTCGCCGCCCGATTCAACACCGCGAAGCGCAAGATCATCGACCATTACACCTACGTCCTCGCCGGGGACGGCTGTCTCGAGGAGGGTGTCGCCTCCGAGGCTTCCTCCCTCGCGGGCCATCTCAAGCTGGGCAAGCTCATCGTCTTCTACGACTCCAACAAGATCACCATCGACGGTTCCACCGAACTCGCTTTTACCGAGGACTCGGGCAAGCGCTACGAAGCCTATGGCTGGCAGGTCCTCCGCGGCGATATGTACGACTACGCGGGCCTGGAGAGACTGGTCGCCGAGGCGAAGAAGGATACCGATCGCCCTACGATCATCATCCTCAAGAGCATCATCGGCAAAGGCTCTCCCAAGAAGCAGGGCACCTCGGGCGTCCACGGATCGCCTCTCGGAAGCGAGGAACTCGCCGCCACAAAGGCCGCCATCGGCGCGCCGGCCGAGCCTAAGTTCTGGGTCGCCCCCGAAGCCTACGCCTTCTACGAAGAGCGCCGCAAGGAGCTTGCTTCTGCCCACGCCGCGTGGAAGGCCGAATACGCCGCATGGAAGTCGGAGGAGCCTGCGCTCGCTTCCGAGCTCGAGTCCTTCCTGGACGGCAAGGCCGCTAAGCCCTTAGACATGCCTTCGTTCGCCAAGGGCGAGAAGATCGCCACCCGCAACGCCTCCGGTAAAGTCCTCGCCTCGGTCAACAAGGCGTATCCCAATTTCGTCGGTGGTTCCGCCGACCTTACCGGCCCGAATGTCACAGCCATCCCCGAGGGCGGCGACTACAGCCCCGCTAATCGCGGCGGCCGCTACATCCACTTCGGTATCCGCGAGTTCGGCATGGCAGCGATCGCCAACGGCATATCCGTCCACGGCGGCTTCAGGCCCTTCGTCGCCACCTTCCTCGTCTTCGCCGATTATCTCAGGCCGGCCCTCCGCCTCGCCGCCCTTATGAAGCAACCGGTAATCTACGTCCTCACCCACGACTCGATATTCGTCGGCGAGGATGGCCCCACCCACCAGCCCATCGAAACGCTTGCGAGCCTCCGCGCCATCCCAAATGTTCGCGTGCTCAGGCCCGCGGACGCCGAGGAGACCTCAGTCGCCTGGCGCATCGCCCTGGAGTGCAAGGACGGCCCGACCGTCATCGCCCTCTCGCGGCAGAACCTCCCCGTCTTCGAGAAGGCCGATTCCGACTGGGCCCACTCGATGGCTCTCGGCGCCTACGTCGTTAAGAACACCGACTCCGCGCCGGATACAGTTGTCGTAGGGACCGGCTCTGAGGTCTCAATGGCCCTCGCTGCGGTCGACAAGCTCGGGGGAGCGTCCGCCTGCTCGGGAGTGCGCGTCGTATCGATGCCCAGCCGTGAGCTCTTCCTCTCCCAGCCCAAGCCTATCCGCGACGCGATCCTCCCCCCGGGAGTGCGCGTCGTCGCAGTCGAGGCCGGCGTCGCCCAGGGATGGGAAGCCATCGCGAAACGCGAAGATATCCTCTCGATCGAGCGTTTCGGCGAGTCCGGCCCCGGCGACGAAGTCGCCAAGCACCTGGGCTTCACCGTCGAGGCCCTCGTCGCGAAGATCAAAAGTTAACAGGCATATAGCACTGGAGCAGGCCCCGCAAGTTGGCGAGCTACGGCTCACCGGCCTGCGGGGCCCACGTGCAAATTGACTATCTCTCCACTATACTAATTTTGTGGAATCCAATTACAGTAAACAAAAGGTCGACCAATCCTACCTCGACCAGTTCAATTCCATGCAGAAATCGGGGGCGCTCGACGACCTCGACAATCTCCGCAACGAGAATCGGATTCTCGACAACCTCATCAACGACGCGGCCAAACTCTACGCCCTCAGGTCTATCGAGGACATCATGTCATTCGTCATAGACCGGATACTCCAACAGTTTATCCCGACCTACTTACTCGTGGTCTTCGAGTCGCAGAGGAGCAAGAACCTTCGGCAATACTGCTACGACAATCTGAAACCGAGCGGCGGAACGCTCTCGGACGGCGCTTACGAGGAGATAAAGAGGCGCTTCCTCGACGCTCCCTACCCAGCCGATATCTCCGACCTAAAGCTGGGCGCCGCGGTCTCGATCGAGCTCGCGCACTTCGACTCGAGCATAATCGTGCCGCTCAGCGGTATCGAGGGCGTCTACGGTATCACTGTGCTCGGCAATAAGGTCCTGGGCACGCCCTATACCGAAGTAGAGAAGATGTACATCGATAAGTTCACCCGCTTCATCTCGATCGGCATTCAGAACAATCTCCATCACGAGAGCTCGATCACCGACGCGAAGACCGGCCTCTACAACCATGCCTACTTCACGCAGCGCCTTGAGCAGGAGATCGCCCATGCGATACGGCACGGCGCGAAGGTCGGCCTCATCATGCTCGACATCGACCATTTCAAGAAGTTCAACGATACCTGGGGCCACCTAGCGGGCGACGAGGTACTGAACGCGCTCGCGCTTACGCTCAAGCGAACGGTCCGCTCGGAGGACGTCGCTTCCCGCTTTGGAGGCGAGGAATTCTGCATCCTCGCCATAGAGTGCGACGCACAGACGCTTTTCGAAATGTCCGAGAGGATAAGGCGGGCCATCGAGTCGATGAAGGTGGTTTATAAAGACGAGGTTCTCTCGGTCACGGCGAGCCTGGGCTGCTGCTGCATCGATCCGGAGCTCAGGATCGGGCCCGACGCGTATATCGAGATGGCCGACAAGGCGCTCTACGCCTCAAAGAGCACAGGCCGCGACCGATCCACCATGTATCGGCCGCGGCTCCTCGACAGGGCGGAAGAGATCAGGGGACGCTCCCCTGGAACTGCTTGATGTAGGCGGCCACTCCCGACAGAAGCATCTCGATCGCCATCGCGGTGAGTAGCAGGCCCATAAGCTTCTCGACGGCGCTGATCACCTGCTCGCCCAGGACGTCGCGAATCTTAACCGAAGCGAGGAAGACGACGAAGGTCACCGCCATTGTGATCGCTGCCGCAGCGATCCACTCGAGCATACGGTGAGGGTTCGAGCCTGCAATGAGCATCGCCGTGACCATGGCCGACGGCCCCGAGATAAGGGGGATGGCGATGGGCACAATGAAGGGTTCGTCGCCGATCCTATCATTCCCGACGCTCACACCTGTGCCGGGGAAAATCATGTTGACCGCGATGAGGAAGAGGATGATGCCGCCCGCTATCTTGAGCGTCTCCTCGCTGATGCGGAGCGCGGCGAGCATCTGGCGCCCGAAAAGCATGAAGAAGACGAGAACGAGGAAGGCTATTCCGCACTCGCGCAGAATGACCTTGAGCCTGCGTTCGCTCTTCACCTTCTGCATGTTCGAGATGAAGAGCGGGATGTTCCCGAGCGGGTCGGTGATCACGATGAGCAAGATCGTGGCTGAGATGAAAGTCTGCTCCATGACGAAAGCCTAGCATCGAAGAGGAGGATCGCCTACTCCGAGCAGCGTTCCTTCAACCCGACTCTCGAGAGATTATGGACGCGCATAAATCGAGATTTATGGATTCAATTCGCTCGCCCTTCAGCGCCCGCTCGAGGCAGGAGACGATTGTGGTGGACAGTATGTCCGTTTCAAAGCGAACCGAGCTCAGGCTCGGGCGGATAAGGGCGTCCAGAGGCTGATCGTCGCAACCGATGACGGCGACGTCTGAGGGGATTGAGTAACCGCACTCCTGGACGACCCTTATAAAGAGGATCGCGAACTCGTCGCTGAAGGCGAAGACTGCGGTCGGCCGCCTGCGCGGCGTCCAGGAACGGACAATCTTCAGGGCCTCGGCCTCGTCGAAACCAAGCCGGAGTTCCCGAACGCGGACCCCTCGCGTCTCGCAGGCCTTCCGTATGCCGGCAAGCCTCTTCTCCGCGGTCGCCGTGTCGCTCGGACGCTCGGGCACGACGACGGAGATGTCCCGGTGCCCCCTGTCGGCCAGATAGGAGCCGACAAGCGAGCCGACGGCCTCTTGATTCACGGTGATGGTCGGCACGGCGATGTGTGGCTCGCCGCCGTAGGAGAGGCCGAGCACTGTCTGCACGCCGGCCTTGCGCAGGAGGCGCAGCGATTGCTCCGTGAGCCGCTCGGGCTCTACGACGATCGCCCGCGGCCTGAGCTCGGCCCATAGGCGCGCGGCGGCCATGCCGCTGACAGTCCGATCGAGCTGCGTGATTACCGTATAACCCAGTACGGACATGCGACGGGCAATCGTCTCGTGCATCTCCGTATTGATGCGCGACGTATCGAAGGAACCGAGGGGGATGAGGATGAAAGGACTGCGGCCTGAGCGTAAGGAACTCGCGAACGCGTGATGCGTGTAACCCAGTTCTTTCGCGGCCTCGAGGACTTTCCGACGAGTCGTCTCCGGGATGCGATTGCCCTCGGTTCCGTTCAGGACATAGGACACAGTAGCGCGAGAGAACCCAACATTGCGGGCTATATCGCCCGTCGTTACGGGCCTCTCATAGATCATACCGCCACCCTTCGATGCACGTCCCATAATCACGCTCCGTCTCGATATTTTAATGCGGCAGTATAGCCGCGACTTCGGCGGGCCAGCAAGAAGTCCCTGCCTCCCTCGAGAGTCAGTCTCCCAAATTGTCCGGATTGTACCAAAGAGCGGCAAGCCCGAGCTCGGCCACGCGGCACTCGATTTCGCCCGTCGGTCCGATCCGGATAGACGAGCGCTTGCCGACCCTACGCCCTGCGATAACCTCGTCCGCGAGAGCGCACATGTCCGAGACAAGGTCGAGAGCGGCGGGCCCCGCGAGCGGCACACGCTCTTGCCAGTGATGGCCGACCAGGAATCTCAAATCGCCTTCGTCGGAAACGCGCCGCCGCAAAGCCTCGAGTGCATCGCGGTAGAGCGATAGCGGCGGCGAGCCGGGCAGGAAAAGGAAGACGTAGCTGCCCGAGCCGACCGCGTCGCCGACGGCGAGGCTTCTCGTCCGCGGATGGAGGAAGGCGAGCGAGCCCGCGGTATGCCCAGGCACGGCTATCGTCTCGACATGATCTCCGCCGCCTAAATCGATCCGGTCGCCGCCACGAACCCAGTGAAAGCGGCGGAGCTCGGAGCCCGGAGGCAGGAGCGGCTTGTCGGCCTCGGACATGTAGATCGGCGAGTCGGGGAAGCAATCGAGTTGTCCCCTGTGGTCATAGTGTCCATGCGTAAGCGCGATGGACAGGGGCTTGTCCGTGAGCTTTGCCACTTCGGTGGCCAAGTCGCCCCTTCCCATGCCCGTATCTACGAGGAGTGCCCGCTCGGGCCCCTCTATGAGGTACATATCCTCGTACGAAGGGAATCCCCCGTAGTCCTGGATGCGCCAGAGTCCCGGCCGAAGCTCCTCGACGAAGTATTCGGACGCGAGGTCCATGCGCCGGACGTCGATGCTATACTTCGCGATCCGACCGGATAGCCTCTCGGCCTCGACGCTGATAGTGCTGTCGCCTGAGGGTAAGGGAACAGAGACAGGGATGCCCGAGTAGGCCCGCGCGCCGTTCACGCGGATAATATTTCCCTCATGACGGGGCCTTGCGACGACATAGAACGCGCTCGCGGCAGAGTCGTCGACTCTGAGCGAATAGAAGCGAAAAGAAGGCTCAAAGGCCCGCCCCAGGCCGACGCGAAACCGCTCGCCGCTGGGGCGCTCGCCGATGAGGTCCAGCGAGGCAAGGCCATCCGTGAAGAAAAACATGGCAACCCTTTCTCGACATCCTCGGTGGCTCATCCCTTGATCCCCGTCATCGCGACGCCTTTGATGAAGTATTTCGAGAAGAAGAGATACAGCAGTACGAGCGGCAGGCAGGATATGACGCAGGCGGCGAGCTGCTCCGGGTAGGGCGTGTTGTAGCCCCCCTTAAAGAGGGCGATGCCCTGGGGCAGTACGCGCATATCCGGCGACGAGATGAGGATCATCGGCCATAGCAGCATGTTCCACACGTACTGCGCATGGAAGATGACCAGGGCGAGCAAGGCCGTGCGGGCCATGGGCAGGGCAATCCGCGCGAAGATGAGATACTCGTTCGCCCCATCCATGCGAGCGCTCTCCAGGTAGTCGTTCGGCAGGGCATAAAAGAACTGCCGCATCATGAACACGCCGAAGGCCGACAGCCCCTCGGGGATGATAAGTCCCCAGTAGGAATTCTGCATGCCAAGCGAACGCACGAAAATGAAGAGGGGAACTACGATGGCTTCGAAGGAGATCATCACCGTCGAGAGCACGATCGTGAAGAGCAAGGCATTGCCGCGGAATCGGTACTTGGAGAAGCCGTAGCCGGCCGTCGCCGAGAGGAAGAGACAGAGCAGTATCGCGCAGACCGTGACGAAGACGCTGTTGAGGATGAAGCGCGGGAAGTTGAAGCTCGGGAAGGCCGTAAAGACATTGACGTAGCTCTGCCAGTTCCAGGTCGGGGGCAGGAAGTTGACCGGATAGGCGAGCACATCCTTATTAAGCTTGAGCGAGGACAGGATCATCCAGAGGAAAGGGAAGGAGAAGGCGAGGCCTATTATAACGGCCGTCATATTGAGCGCGATGCCTCGTATAATTCTGCGCCTGCGGTACGATTTTTTCATGGCTCTACTCCCCCGCCCTCATCAGCTTGAGCTGGATCACCGAGAAGACCAGGAGCGTCATGAAGAAGAGGACCGAGAGAGCCGACGAGTAGCCGAATTTGTACAGCTCGAAGCCCTGGCGGTAGATCAGCAGCGCGAGGATCTCGGTCGAGTGGCTCGGGCCGCCCTTGGTGATGACGTACTGGATGGCGAATTGGCCGAACGAGAAAATTATGCTCGAGACTATCGTCAACACGAAGGTGTTTCTGAGAGAAGGCACGGTTATTCGCGTTAGCTGACGCCAAAAGCCAGCGCCGTCGATGCGCGCCGCTTCGTAATATGTCTCGGGGATGTCCAGGAGGCCGGCGATGTACATGATCATGTAGAAGCCGACGCTCTTCCATGTCGCGATGATGACCATCGCGTAGGGAGCCGCCCGCGTATCGGTGAGCCAGGCGGGGGAGAAGCCGAAGATAGATCGGACCGCCATGGATATGAGGCCCGTGGACTGGAACATGAGTTCCCATACGACGCCGACCGCGACAAGGGAAAGCACGACGGGCAGGAATATGAGGCTCTGGAGAAAATTCTTAGCCTTCGCGAGATTGCTCTGCAGCATGAGAGCGAAGACGAATGCCAGGACGTTGGTGGCAATGACGGTGAGCGCGCAAAACGAGAGCGTACGGACATACGAATTGACTACCATGGGATCCTGAAGCATGAGGCGGAAGTTCTTCAGCCCCACGAAGCGTTTCGCCGATATCAGGTTCCAGTCGAATAGCGAGAGATCGAACGCTGAGAGCATTGGGTAGATGAGGAAGACCGAGAACAGAATCAGCGTAGGGGCGACAAACACATAGCCGTGGCGCTGCAGAGCGGTCACGGAGTAGCCTGAGGCTCGCATACATGCTCCTTTGGCGGGGAACGAGGCCGCCGCGCCCGAGCGCAGCGGCCTCGCGGTCACTGGAATATGGCCTTTATCTCCGAGCGCATCTTCGCGACGGAATCGTCGACCGAGACGCCCTCGAATATGACGCGAGAGATAGCGTCCCACTGCGCGTCCATGACTGGCGTGCTCTTTGTCGAGCTCAGCATGCGCGACGTCTTTCCTAGCTCTGGCTTGAAGACCTCGTCGTAGTAGGGGATGCTTTTCCTCGCGACTGCAGCGTCTATGGCCATCGAACCGGTGGATAGCTTTTCCCTCGGCTGATAGAGGCCCTTGGCCGCGAAGTCGTTCGGATAACTCGCTAGCGTGTCGAGAAATTCGAAGGCGAGGTCCGGATGCTTGGAGAGCTTGGACACGAAGAGGGCGAAACCGTAACCGACGCCCCCAAGGTCCTTGCCGTCCTTGAAGCGGGGAAAGGCGAAGGGTTGAACGTCAGCGCGCTTCACCGAATAGGTATCGAGCACGCCCCAATACCACGTGCCGCCGGTCATGAATGTCGCGGTTTTATTGTTGCCGAATCCCTCTCGATCATTGTCCGCGAAGGCGGGCTCCCACACTTTGCTCTTCGTCACTAAATCCGTATAGGTACGCAAACCCCGCGCAAGGACATCGGGCTTGTCCATGCTCGCGAGAAGCCCTTTCTCCGTGCTCCAATCGAGCCCGAGCTGTTCCATGATCGTGTCGAGAACGATCACGTTGAAGACGCCGGCCTTGGAGTTGTTCATGAAACCGTTGCGCACCGTCACTCCGCCCTGCTTCTTCACAAGCTTGCCGGCGACCGCGGCGAAGTCTTCCCAGGTCTTCGGTATGTCGCGCTTAGGATCGAGGCCGACCTCTTTCATGTCTGCCGTGTTGATCCACGCGACGAAATTAGAAAGTTCGAAGGGCACCCCGTAATACGCGCCGTCGCGGGCCGCGCCCACGGTCTCGAAGGAGCCCGGGTTCCACATCTTGACGACATCGTCGACGCTCTTCTTTCCGAAGGACGCCGGGATGATCGGGAGCATTTGACCTCCCTCGTAGAATTCGGGAGCTTCCCCGTTGCTCAACGCGAAGCTGTCGATGTCGCCCTTGGAAGCGAGCACCGTGCGGATGACGTTCGCCCGGTCAGCGTCGGGCAGGAAGATGACCTTGACCTCGACGTTGGGGTGCTTGGCCTCGAAGGCCTTCACTGCCTTTTGGATGATCGGATCGTAGGTCGTTTCCGTCCAATGGTAGTGGATGAGCGTAATCTTCGGAACGCCCCAGACCATTGCGCACGCGAAGATAAGCGAGGTGATCATGATCGCACTGCGGATTCGCATAGTGTCCCCCCCCTCCATCAAAATTTTGCCGCGCCATGCCCCGCGGGCGCAGCGCTACGCCCATTTCGATGGCATGTGCTTTCTTTGCTTACACGAGTAAGCATTAAACACCAATATGCATAGTTGTCAAGGTTTTTTAATTGACAGTCAAAAATTCCCATTTTATGCTTACTCGAGTAAGCAAACGAAGAAGGAGGAATTATGGGAGCAAGACATTTCATCGTTTCGGGTCACGTTAAGCGAAAGGCATTCCTATTCATTATCGGTGCGTTGGTATTATCATGCCCGATCATGGCGGGCACGATCGACGTAGCGACAATCGAGGGCGGGAAGGTGAAGGGTACGACGACCGACATCCCCGGCGTCCAGGTTTACAAGGGGATACCCTTTGCCGCGACGACTGCCGGCAAGAACCGCTGGGCCGAACCCCAGCCTGTAGAGCATTGGACAGGGATCAAGGATTGCAGCGTATGGGGCGATCAGGTAGTTCAGGATGTGAACATGAACCCCGTCGGCGCTTTCTGGGGAGACGAATTTTACTTCGATCCCTCCTTCGCGCCCAAGGCCAGCGAGTCCGGCCTGAATCTCAATGTCTACACGCCGGCTGTCAAGCCTTCCGACAAGCTCCCCGTCTTGGTATACATCCACGGCGGCGGAAACAACCATGGCCACGCCTCGGAGATGGAGTTCTACGCGTCCAAGCTCGCCAAGAAGGGCATAATCGTCGTTACCGTGCAATATAGAGTGAGCCTTTTCGGCTTCCTCGCTCTCGACGAGCTTTCGAAAGAGAGCCCGCACGGGGTTTCGGGGAACTACGCCATCTTGGATCTCGTCAAGGCGCTTGCCTGGGTCAAGACCAATATCGCAGCTTTTGGAGGGGACCCGACATCGGTGACCATCTCCGGCCAATCCGCAGGCGCCTTCAACGTGACTGCCTTGCTGCGGACCCCGCTCGCCAAGGGGCTTTTCAAACGCGCCATCATTCAGAGCGGCTTCAATGGCCTGCTGACCGACAAGAAGGCCCCTGTCTACTATCCGCTCAAGGACCAGGAGGCCGCCTGCAAGCAGGCGATCACCGCCGCCTTCGGCAAGGAGATGAGCCTCGCTGACTTGAGGGCGATCCCCGCGGAAGATTTCATGACGCGCAAGACGCCTGACGGGAAGCAGAGCGTCTACGACGCGATCACAAACGCCGCTCTCGCCCATGGGTTCGGCTATACCCTCGACGGATATGTCTTCACAGAGCAATCCGTCGACCTGACGCGAGAGGGCGCCCTCGACGGCATCGACCTCATCATCGGCGGCGCTTCAGACGAATTCACGTCCCTCTTCGGCGGCGAGGACAAGACCATGGCGCCTGACGCCTTCGCCTCGACCATGAAGGCGGCCTATGGCGACGGCTACGATCAGGCCTACAAGCCGGCGAGCGACATCGACGCCTATAGATTGTTCTTGCGATCGATGAGCGATCTGGCGCTGCAGAAGTTCATCCTCTCCGCGGAATACGTGAAGGCCCACGACAAGGCCAACGCCTATGTCTACTACTTCAATCACACCCCGCCGGGACGCGACCATATGTTCTACGGTTCGTACCATTCTTCGGAGCTCTGGTACTTCTTCGACTCGCTCCGCGACAAGGCCGGTCAACGGGCGTGGACACCGGACGACTACGCCGTGGCGGACATGATTTCCAGCTACATCGCCGATTTCGTGAAGACCGGCGATCCCAACGCGAAGGGCCTACCCGAGTGGAAGCAGTGCTCGGCCTCGAACGGCGCCGCATTCATGCGCTGGTCGGAGAGGACTTCCGAATGCGTCACGACTACCCCCTTCCCGTTACGAGATAAGATCAACCGGGACGCGGTCATGTCCACATTCGGTCTCAGCGACGGCGATTTGAAGTAAGCGTAGCGCGAAGACGCGCTTCATTGAGAATGATGGGAGTGACTAGGCATCGTACAAGACGATGCTTAGTCACTCTCGATTTACGATAAAAGGCATCAGCATTCATTCGCAGGCGGGTTGATACCTTGCAGTTTACTGCGCTCTTTCTTGCGCACTAACACTTGGGTATTAACCCGCATAAAAGTTATTCCCTTTATTGACAGACTATAGTATACTCCTTCTCCATGATTGCGGTCTATACCCGTGTCTCGACCACGAAGCAGAAAGATAACTACTCCCTCGCCCTTCATTGTGTTAGTAGGGATTTATCTTTAGGTAGGGTGTTCCACCGAAAGTAAACAATCAATCGAAACTATTATAGGTGTAATCTTTATGGGGCTTCAGGGTTTAGTGTGGGTCAGTCGTAAAGTTCGCACGAAGGCAGCATAGACAGGCCTCCCCGGTGAAAGAGGATTGCGATCCGAAATCTGGTCCTATTTCTGAACCCGCAGGCTCGTGC
>Ga0326727_10003144_pt1 | contig 53803 bp, 52 predicted proteins | sample MB2enrmetagenome_FD_207643 | JGI IMG/M metagenome (GOLD analysis project Ga0326727, IMG submission 207643) | Lab enriched peat soil microbial communities from McLean, Ithaca, NY, United States - MB29MY | ecosystem: Environmental > Terrestrial > Soil > Wetlands > Peat | place: USA: New York...
CGGCGCGGCGACGGCGGCCGCGCTGGCCATGGGCGCGGGGTCTCAAGGCGGCGCGGGCGGCTCCAGCGCGCCGGCCAGCAGATCCAGCGCATCTTCCTCGTCGAGCGCATCCGCGAGCGACTACAGGGGGGGCGGAGGCCAGCAAAACCCGAACGTGGTGGTGAACGTCGAGGGCCACTTGGTGGGTTGGACGGGCATATCCGAACTGACCTCGGCAATCAACGACGCAGTGCTCAATAGGGACGTGCAATTGACCGCCACGAACACGACGACAGGCCAGCAGGTGGTGCGATGAGCGCGTTGCTTTGCAGCCCACTGGCCCGCCGAAGAGGGGCAAAAGCGTCCGGGTAGGGGGTTTACCCGGCTGTAATGCGGCAAAACGAGCGAGCTGCGCAAGCGGCGCGCTCGTTTTGTCTTTTCCCGCTCCTCAGCTTCCCGCGCTGCCGTTGGGACAAATAGCGTGAGACTCTGGGACACTTATCGTGATGCGCTTTAACGGTGGTCGTCGGCACGGACGCCGCCAACATTTCCCGCGACTACCCGGTGAACGTCCGGGTGACCGCGGCCGAGTCCGGGTTGCCACGCGACACCGTGTTCCTGTGCTTCCAAGTCCGGTCCATCGACCCGTCGCGGTTGACGACTCCGGAAGCCGGCGCACTGCCCGCGGCCCGCATGGCCGAAGTGGACGCCGCGCTGCGTCGGGCCCTGGACCTGTAGTTCAGGGCCGGGCATGCCCGGGGCATGCCCGGCCCTTGCGCGACGCCGCAACGTCGTGGTGAGGCCTATATCGCCGTCCCCTTGGACGGCTCGGGCTCCTTCGGCGCCTTGGGCTGCTCCGGCGCGCTCGGAAGGCTGCCCTCCTTGCGCACCGAAACCCAACCGCGGTTGGCAATCAGCCGGATGACGGGCCCTTCTCCCACTTTCCCCTTCAGGGTGGCCGTGCGGCCTTCCACCTGTCTGACTATCTGGTCCGCGTAATCGTTGCTCACGTCGCCCGCCTGCGCCGTCGCATCGATGGTGAACGCGGCTTTGGGCGGCAGAACCAGGTCGATCTTGCCCGATCCCGAGCGCACATCCATGGCGGCCAGCGGCAGATGTCCCGGGATTAGTTCCACGTCCCCACGCTCGGTCTCCAACTCCAGCGTGTTGGTGAACTGCTCGATCTTGACGTCTCTCGAACCGCCCACCAGGCGCATGGGCCCCACCACGTTCTTCGCCGAAAACTCCCCAAGGTCCATGCTGATCCGGCCGGGCGCCGCTTCCACCCGCAGCTCGGTGTTGCCCGTGCCTTCGAATTGCAGCGGCTTGGCCAGGTTCTTGAAATCGAGCGAGCCGCGATAGGACCCGCTCACGGTCACCTGTCCAGCCATGTTTTCGAGATCGATGTCCGACCCCTGCCCGTCCAGACTGAACTTCCCCGTCACGGCCGAAGCGCGGATCAGATCGCTGTGTCCGATGCCCAGCGCGACGTTGCCCCCGATGCGGGCCAGCCGCACATCGCCGTGGGCGCAGCCCAGATCCACATCCCCCGCCACGTCGGCGATTTCGTAGTCGCCCGTATCGGAGCGCGACTCCACCGCCAGCGAGCGCGGTATCACCACCTCCAGATCGTCGGAAATGCGCTGGTTGTTCCGGCCGCGGTCCTGGTTGGTGCGCACCAGCAGGCGGTCGCCCTGCGGAACCAGTTCCACCGGCGTCGCCCCGTTGGTGTGGTCGGCGTCTTCGCGGGAGTAGGCGCGAATCGTCTTGCGCCCCGTGACTTCAATGTCCTGGGAATCGCCGCCGGTCACCTTGATATTGCCGCGCGGACTCTCGAATACGATGCGCTTGATCCCCGCCCCGGAGGCGCGGGCCGAGATCGGGTAGTCGTACGACTGCCCCCACAGATCGATGCCGTTAGACGCGAAGAAACGAACCCCGTGCTGGCGCGCCTGCCATACCCCCGAGCCCACTATGCAGATCAGCACGATCAGGACTACCTCGCCGCCGCCGAAGCCGGAGCGGTAACCCTGCCGGTTCCAGATCACCGCCTCGATCAGCCGGAGAACGCCCCAGCCGATCAGCAGATACGGCCAGTAGAGCGACACAATGTCGAAGATGGGCGTCTCCGGATGCATGTTCCGCCACAGAAAGGCTCCGCCCACAATGATCAGAAGCAGCGGACCGGTGAACGAACGGCGTCTCATAGCGCGCCTCCCGGCGTCTGGCCCGGATCGGAAGAGGGGCCCGGCGCGCCCGATTCACTGGCCTTCGGCGCGCCCGCCGCGGGCTGCGAATATGCGCTCTGGCGATAGCCGCCCGGAGCGGCGTAGTCGCGAGGCGGCGGAGCCGCCGCGGGATAGCGCGGTGGCCCCGGAGGCGGCGCCGCCGGCCGCGCGCCGCGCCCGATCAGCGTCAGCAGCCCGAACACAATCAAAAGCACCGGCCACTGGAAGCCGTAGGGCGTGAAGTTATTGATGGCGAACAGGACGCCCACCGTGATCAACATGACCGGCCCCCGGATGGCGCACAGGATGCCGCGGCTATCGCCGTTCATGGCCCATCTCCTTCGGCGCGTCGTGGCCCGTGAAGCGGCCATACAGCAGGTAGGCGCCCGCCAGTATCAGCAGAACCGGCCAGTACTCCAGCACGCGCGAGAAATCGATCACATCGAGCGTGTGCAACAAAAGCGCGACTCCCAGGCAGATCAGCACTACCCCCGCTATCGGGACTTGGTGACGGGAATGCAGGTTCAGCAGACTCGAGTACTCGTCCACCGGTTCGCCGTTACGGCGCTTCAGCGCGGTGTGATAGGCCTCGAAGGCCATGTAGAACATCCACGCGCACAGCAGGATTCCGAACACCGGCTCCAGGCCGCGCATGTTCGAATCCAAAACGCTGCACATCACGCCGAAGAGCACGGCGTGAACCAGTCCCTTGGCGTATTGGCCGTTGTAGATGGCTCCCACGCCGGGAATCCAGCCCAGAAAGAAAGCCAGGCCGGGAGAAACGTCGGAGTACACGTACCCGGCGGGCGGACGCGGCCCCGCGGGCGGAGGCGGCATGCCTGCGGCCGGAGCGGGTGCGTGCTCCGCGCAGAATACCGTCCCGTAGGCGTCGCGGCGGCATTCTTCGCAAACCGGCTTGCCGCACGTGCGGCAGTATGCCGTAGCTGGAATTTCCGGATGATTCTGACAGTTCATGCGTATCCCCTTAGCGTGTTTCCCCCGTCGAGTCCGAAGGCGCTGTTTGGCCGGGCCCGTTCCGGCCCGGAGTCGTCACCGGCAGCTTCCGCCCGTCCGCGTTACCATCCGCGGCCGGCCGCTGCTCTTCATCCTGCTGCTGCCATTGGCGCAGCGTGCTCTGTATCTGATACACGATTTTCAGGTTTTCGTAAAACTTCACGCCGCGCGTCCAGGCGTATTGCGCCTGGTTGCGGATGGAATCCCGGATGCTCGCGGGCCTCCAATCCTTGATCGTCAGCGGAGCCGGCGCGACGAACCGGAACAACATCGATAGCGAAAGGATGGTCATGGCCATCCCCATGGCGAACTTGGGCTGCAAAATCGGGCTCAGAGCGGCGCTCGCCCACTTGCGCCACGGCGCCGGCCTGGATTTTCCCTTGCTCCAGGGCGCATCGAAGAGAATGCGCGTGATCAACTCCGGCGGCGGCTCCACTCCTTCCGCCCGTTGCATGAACGCCACCGCGGCCGCCGCGTCGCGCGCCAGCTCGGCGCAACCCGGACACTCGGCCAGGTGGCGTTCCACTTCGGCCCTCCCGGCCTCCGGGAGCGCTCCATCCACGTAGTCGCAGATCGAAATTTCCAGGTCCGCGCAGTTCATACCGCCAGCTTCTGCTTGCGCAGCAGGCGGGCCAGTTCGGCCCTGCCCCGATTGATTCGCGATTTTACCGTGCCTTCGGGAATCGCCAGTACCTGGGCGATTTCCCGGTATTCCATCTCCTGCAAGTCCCGCAGGATCACCGCCTCGCGCAGCTCCGGCGAAAGCCGTTGCAGAGTGGCCTGCAAGACCTCGCTGGCTTCCCTTCCGGCCAGCGCCTGGTCGGGACGCGCGGAGGACGACGCGCCGTATCCTTCCAGCATCGGAAGCTGGTCTTCAATGGAATCGGTCACGCGCTCCTGACGGGTTCGACGATAGTGATCGATCAGAAGGTTACGCGCTACCCGCGCCAGCCAGGCGGCGAACGAGCCTTCCGCCGCCCGGAAAGTACGCAAAGTCCGGAATACCCTCAGAAACACCTCTTGCGTCAGGTCCTGCGCCTGCGCCCCGCTTCCCGTGAAGCGAAAACACAATCCATAAACCTGCCGGGTATGCAGCCGCACCAAATCCTCCCAGGCGGCTTCGTCGCCGTTCAGGCATCGGGCGGTCAGGCTGTAGTCCGGGTCCAAGGTACGTTCTACCAGATTGCGCGCTCCCGGAAAACCCGTCCATGGCGATCCAGACGCGCCACGGGCGGCTTGCGGGATTTCCTGGAACCCGATCATCGCGGTCGCCATGGCGCTTGGTCCTTACAAAATTGAGAAACGAGGCTTTATCATGATAGGTTCAGTTTTTCGGGGGGCGGAGAACGCAGGAATGAATGGCAGAAGGCTTTACCGCGGAGACGCGGAGAAGGCGCGGAGAATTCGTTGATTTGCGAATCCTGAAATGTCGAAGTTCTCCGCGTATCCTCCGCGTCTCCGCGTCTCCGCGGTGAAGGACGCGGTGAATGCGTTTCCGCAGTTTTCAAGGCCAAATACTATGATAGTAGTACAAAGGACAGACTATGAAGTGCCCTTTTTGCAATCACTTGGAAGACAAGGTGGTGGACTCCCGGGAGAGCAAGGAAGGCGACGCCATTCGCCGCCGCCGCGAGTGTCTGGCATGTGAACGGCGCTTCACCACCTACGAGCGGATCGACGAAGTCCCCTACATGGCCGTTAAAAAAGACGGCCGGCGTGAAAAGTTCGATCGCCAGAAGGTGCTTGCAGGTCTCCTGAAAGCGTGTGAAAAGCGGCCAGTTAGCATGGGGAAGCTGGCCGATCTGGTCAATCAGGTGGAGTCCAGGGTGAGCGACTCTCCGGATCGGGAAATATCTACTACAGAAATCGGAGAATTCCTCATGGAGAGCCTGCGGGAACTGGACAAGATCGCCTACGTTCGATTCGCATCGGTATACCGGGATTTCCAGGACGAGCAGGCCTTCTTCAACGAACTGAAGAACCTCATGCGCCGTAAGCTGCCCTGAGGCGCCATAAGCGCTTGGTAACAAAACGGGCTGTTCCACCGTCTTTCCTTAGACGTGGCCGGGTCTCCGAACGCGATTTGGCGGTCTTGTTCGGTCCGGGGCGCCTGCCTCCGACCACGCCGTCCGGCCCACCGTCCGAACCGGAGGTCACACCCGCAAGATCTATGTAACCTTAACACTTGTAAGGCATCTCTTAAAATAGGGCTTAACTTTGGGGGGGAATGATGGTATCATCAGTCGGAAGTCGAACCCCGAATGCAGCCGTTTTCTTCGACAGTTGGGGCTGGACCAACTCGTCGAAGTTTTTTCAGGTAATACCCCGTTTCCCGGACATTCGATGTAAGCAGTCGCGTGTGCAGGGAGGAGGTGAGTCTTAGTGGATCATTTCGAAGATCATTTCTTAGCCGACACTCCTGAAAATCTAGGGCTGAACTTCGAGGACGAAGCCAAGTTCTTCGACCCCGAAGCCGCGCACGAGGCCGATTTCCTCCATCCGCCGCCAGTGGAGGAGTCCATCTACACGGACGATCCGGTCCGTGTCTACCTGCGCGAGATGGGCGCGGTTCCGCTGCTGACTCGTGAAGGTGAAGTCGACTTGGCGCGCCGCATGGAGCGGGGCAAGATGCGGATGCAGAAGGCCATCAGCCGCTCCGCCGTGGTGCAGCACGTGGTCCTCGATATCTCCGAGCAACTGCGAAGGGGCGCCGCGGAACTCGAGGGCGTGGTGGACCTGGGAGATGTCGAGGAAGGCTCTCCCGCCGATGTGCAGGTGCGCACCGAAGCCGTCAGACACTTCACCGAGGTAGTGGTTCTGCACAAGAAAATGCAGCAACTGGATGACAAAGTCATGATCACTCCGGTTGCCAACAAGCGGCCCCGCAAGCGGCTTTGCGCCAAGCTGAATCGCGCCAAGGTGGAGACTTCGCTGGCCATCCGCCGCGTTCCCTTTAAAGTGAACAGATGGAAGGAGTTCACGCGCGAAATTGAACGCACCGTCGATGAAATCAGCCATCTGGACGGCGAGATCCGGAAGCTCGAGCTGCGGGCCAACGCCGCCAACCAGCCCCGCCTGCGGGATCTGAAGCGCGAGCTGAAGAAGCGCGAAAGCCTGGCCGGCGCCACCCTTCCCGAGCTCAAGCACACGCTGACCGTAATTCGCCACGGCGAAGCCGAAGCCGAACGGGCCAAGAAGGACTTGGTGGAGGCCAACCTCCGCCTGGTGGTGTCGGTAGCCAAGAAATATGTCAACCGCGGCCTGCACCTGCTCGACCTGATTCAGGAGGGCAACATTGGCCTCATGCGCGCGGCCGACAAGTTCGAATACCGCCGGGGCTACAAATTCTCCACCTACGCCACCTGGTGGATTCGACAGGCCATCACGCGCGCCATTGCGGATCAGTCCAGGACCATCCGGATCCCGGTCCACATGAACGAAAGCATGAACAAGTTCCTGCGGGCCACGCGCGAGCTGGAAAAGGAGCTCGGTCGAACTCCTACAAATGACGAAATTGGCCACCGCATGGAAATTCCGGTCGAGAAGGTCCAGAAACTCAAGACCATTTCCAGGGACCCGGTTTCACTCGAAACCCCCGTCGGCCGGGACGGCGAATCGGCGCTAGGCGATCTCATCGAGGATCGCTGGGTAGGTTCCCCGGTGGACGCGGTAATCGAATCCAACGTCCGCGACGAGACCGCTGGCATCTTGAAGACCCTCTCCCCGAAGGAAGAGAAGGTCATCCGGATGCGTTTCGGCATCGGGTGTGAGCGCGAACATACACTCGAGGAAATCGGACAGGAGTTCGACGTCACGCGCGAGCGCATTCGCCAGATTGAAGCCAAGGCCCTGCGCCAACTGCGAGCCCCCGAACGCGCCCGCAGGCTGCGAGCCCTGATGGCCGCCCGCTGAGCCTTTGTGGGGCAGGCGCTTTCGCCTGCCAACGGCGGCGGGTTTTCGGAATTGTGGGGTAGGCGCCTTCGCCTGCCAACACGCACAGGCCTTCCGCGCCGTGGAGCCTTTCAGCCGGGGTAGTAGGTACGAGGTTGACAGACGAAAGCATCTGTCCCACAACGGGTATAATCGACTCTATGCCAACTCAAGCCACCTATGACGACGCCAACCTGATCCTGCGGCTCTATGAGCTGCGTCGCGAAGAGAAACTGCGGAAAGCGCGCGAGTGGTTCTCCGCCAATTTCAAGCCCAAATCCCTGGAGGACGTGCAGCGCCTGGCGCCCCTGGGCAGCCAGGAGAACGCCTACATGCGGATGGTAGTGAGCTACTGGGACATGGCGGCGTCTTTCGTGACCTCGGGAGTGCTCAACCAGGAACTCTTTTTCCAGAGCAACGGCGAACTGCTGTTCGTCTGGGAGCGCGTGCGGGCTCTGGCGCCCGCTTATCGCGAGGCCGTCAAGAACCCCAACTACTGGCACAACCTGGAAATTGTGGGCAACGCACTCATCAAACGGATGGAAGCCAACGGTCCCGAAGCATACGCCCATTTCCAGCAGATGGTGCACGGCCCGGCGGGGCCGAGACAGGGCTGAGCGCGTAGGACAGACGATAGGGTTTTGCCGCCTGTCATTCACGTGGTTTCCTCAAGAGTCCAGCGAGGGTTGAAAAAGGCAGGTGCAACCGCCTGCCGCATCAACTCCGGCCAAGTGGGGCAAACGGCTCCGCCTGCCGACCGGGTTTTTCATGAAATTCCGCGGGCCGAAGGCCCACCCCGACAGACCACGAAAGTCGATGGTCTGTCCCGCCGGAAGAGTAGTGTCCGGGCGCCGGGCCACCCGCGGACTCGCAACAACCGACCTTTGGCGTCTTGCCGGCCATATTGTATCGAGTTCCCCTGCCGGCCAAGCCTCGTGCCCCCAATTTGAGCGACGCTGGACCCCCCCTGGGGCCGTAGCGTTGCGCCTTTTCGCAGGCGTCACGTTTGGGGCCTTCGCAACTCCCAGGGCCGAACCAAGTGTTGGAGGGCGCGCAGAGCGCCGTCGGTTTGGCCCCTCGGCCTCTTTTCGGTACTGGTACTGCTTGCTGAAACCGGGAATTCCCCTCCCTAGAAAACCGGTAATTTGGATAGTACTTTGCAACGGGAATTCTCTCAAAATTATGTTGACTGGGGGATCCCGTTGTCGTAACCTTGGAGAGAACTGAGGAAGGCGTGGGGCTCACGGGCGGTTGCCGCGCGTGCGAGGCGAAGTTCGGCGGGGGATGTTTCTATCCCTGGTCGGCCCACCGGGTTCGCGGATAGCCTATGGCCCAGGTTTTTTTGAGGAGACAGCAGATTATGACGATGAGACGTTTTATCCAAGCTGCCCTGGTAGCGGGGGTGGCATTGTTTATGATGGCTGCGGGAGCAAGCGCGAGCACGATTAGCTACACCACAAGCGGGTCGATTTTCGTCGGCGGCGGTACGGTCCTCGACGCCGCCAACCCTAGTGTGACGCTCACGTACGCCTCGGCGGCCAGCGGCGGCAGCGGCGCCGGCGTACCGTCCAATATCAGTCTCGGAACCTTCACTCTCGCATGCGGGAGCTGCGGAGCGACGTGGTCTACGAGTTTCAGCGCGTTCACGTTTGACTTGACCGTGACCGATTCGACCGACACCGCCACCGGGGTCTTCGTAGGTACATCGAGCGGTGGTCTCGTCACCAACAATTCCAGCCAGGTTTCGATTAGCTGGTCACCGCTGCAACTCGGGCCAGGTACAAGCAATGCGTCGGGCGGCAATTTTGCCACCACGTTTTTCACTATCACATCGCCGACGGGTATCGTCGATCCGACTAGCAACGGTGGGGTGGAGACGGTCCAGGGGTATGTCAACAGCACCGCAGTCCCCGAGCCGGCCACGCTTAGCCTGATCGGCGGCGCCCTGTTGGGTCTGGGCATACTGGGCCGCAAGAAGTTCTTCCGCCAGTAAGGGTCTCTAGGGCGCAGCCTCAGCAGGCCGCTGCCGCTACAGACCTGCTGGGAGTGGTTCTCCTCACTGTCCGTCGCGTCCGGATGCAAGCAGTTCCGGAAGCCAGCCTTAACATCGCCTTCCGCATTGGCCGGAACGCCCTGGGCGTTCCGGCCTTTGTGCGTTTGGGTGGGCCGCTAATTGCGTTAGTCCGTGCCTCTTCAGATTTTGGCCCAATTACGAACGTCGAGACCATTGCGGTAGGGAGCCGCATTCGGGACATCGCCAGGCTCCGGAAGTTCTACGGGCCAGGGCAATGGCGGAAGCTCAAAGGGCACGCCCGCGTCGTCTGGGAAGTGGGGTCGGGATTTCATCCTGCCGGGGCGCCCTCTGGGCCCGCTTCGGCCCGGCATCGCGCCATGCTTCTGCCCGGCGTGGTGCGGCGGCCCGGAGAACGCCGGCCAAAAGGCCGGCGGCAGGATGAAATCCCGACCCCACATCGGGAGCCGGCCTGGCGTACAGGTGCGCTCAGATTCCGGCGGTCTTGTTGGCCAGTCACGTCGCGGCCCACTCTCTTGTCGGGTGCCCAGCTCGAACGCTTGCCCCACATCGTCTGCTAAAATCCATACTATGCGCACGCCGCGCGCGAGGTTCCGTTGGGCCGCCGTCCGGATGTTTCCCGCCGCGTTGGCTTGCGCGGCGATGGTCGCCCCGTCCGCCCAGAATTCCGATCCGAAGCAGAAAGGAATCGACTGGGAGGGCAAGGACCACAGAAAGGAAGAGACGCAGCGTCTGGAACTGCCCAGGGAACTGCCCCTGGCGGTGGTGGGTGAGACGCGCCAACTGGCGTTTTACGTTACGCCGCTCTCCGCCAAGGGGCTGCTCTCGCAGCAGGTGCGCGATGCGCTGAAGGAACTGGGCCGGCTGGCTTCCGGGCAGACGGTGCTCCGCATACGCGCCTTCGTGGCCGGCTCCGGGGACCCGCGCCGCGTTCGCGACCTGGTCAGCCAGAGCTTCGGCGACCGGCGCCAGCCTCTTCCATCGCTCAGCCTGGTGCAGGCGGGGATGCTGCCCTTAATCGGGGCGCAGGTGGTTCTGGAAGCCGAGACCACGGCCCGGAAGGATTTGAACCCGTACGGCCTGGCGTGGATATCCGGGAAGGCGGCCACTTCCGCGGATCCCCTGGGGCCGGTCGCGCCGCTCACCGCCCGTTCCCTGGCCGCGCTGCGGCAATCCGTCCGCGCCGCCGGGGCCGAACCGCGCGATGTGCTGCGGGTGACGTGCTTCTTCAGCTCGCTCGAGGACTTGGCCGCGTCGCGCGCGCTGGTGGAGGCCGAGTATCCCAAGGCGGCGCTCGACTACATTCAGACCAAGCGCGCGCCCGACGTGGCTTTGGGGGCGTGCGAGGCGGTGGCGCGGCTGCCACGCGACCCGGGTTCGCGGCTCCGCCTCATGGATGCGGACGCGGGCTCCCGCGACCCCGGCGAATCGCAGATCGCGTTGGTGGCCGCGCCCCGCGTGGCCCTCACCGGATCGCAGGTTTCCTTCGGATACGAAGAGAAGGACTCGCAACTGGCCTTTACCCGCTTGCGGGGCGCGCTGGAGCAGGCCGGAGCTTCGATGCGCGACGTGGCCTGCGTGCGCTACTATCCGCTCGCCGCCGGACTGGCCGGCCAGGTGCGCAAGATCCGGGCGGAGTTTTTCGACCCGGCGCGGGGGCCCGCCGGAACCCTGCTGGTCTTCGAAGGCCTGCCCTCGCTCGATGCGGGCTTTGCCGTGGACGCGGTAGCGGCCAGGGACTGAGCGGGGCGCCCCGATTTGACTCTTTGGCACAGTGTTTTTGACGCGGAGACGCAGAGACGCCGAGATTTTGGAGGTCGGAGGCCGGATCGAGGTTTGAGAGTGTCTTGGGGGCAACCCCGGGGTCGCGCTCGTGGACCCACCATTAAGCCCCAAGCGCCCTTTGTTCTCAACTCTCCCTCCCCCTCCGAAATCTCCGCGTCTCTGCGTCTCTGCGTCAATAATGCGTCCTCAGGGTTTATGGGATAATTGGTGGAGTTCCCTCTCAGAATGGACCGCGAATTCATCCGCAATTTCTCCATCATTGCGCACATCGATCACGGAAAATCCACCCTGGCCGACCGCTTGCTGGAGGTTACCGGAGCGCTTTCCCAGCGCGAAATGATGGAACAGGTCCTGGACACCATGGACCTGGAGCGCGAACGGGGCATCACCATCAAGGCCCACGCCGTCCGTCTGGACTACCGCGGCGACGATGGCGTTCTTTATCAGTTGAACCTCATCGATACGCCGGGCCACGTGGATTTTTCCTATGAAGTGTCGCGCAGCCTGCAGGCTTGCGAGGGCGCCCTGCTGGTGGTGGACGCTTCCCAGGGCGTGGAGGCGCAGACCCTGGCCAATACCTACCTGGCGCTGCATCACAACCTGGAGATCATTCCGGTCATCAACAAGATCGACCTGCCGGCGGCCGAACCCGAGCGCATCCGCGAACAGATTGAGACCATCATCGGCCTGGACGCGCGCGACGCCGTCCTGGTGAGCGCCAAGCAGGGGACCGGGGTGCACGATGTGCTGGAGGCCATCGTCCACCTGGTTCCTCCGCCCAAAGGCTCGCCCGACCTGCCCCTGCGCGCCCTGATTTTCGATTCGTGGTTCGACCCGTACCGCGGCGTCATCATCCTGGCGCGCGTTTTGGACGGCCACCTGCGCCTGAAGCAGAAGATCCGCTTGTGGTCCAACGGGCAGGTCTTTGAAGTCGAGGGCATCGGCTACCAGGCGCCCAAGGCCACGCCCTACGAGGAGCTTTCCGCGGGCGAGGTGGGATACCTGTTCGCCAACATCAAGACCGTTTCGGACGCCAAGATCGGCGACACCATCACCGACGACGAGCATCCCGCCGCGGAGCCGCTGCCGGGCTTCGAAGAGATCAAGCCCATGGTGTTCGCGGGGCTCTACCCGGTGGAATCGCACGAGCACGGCCTGTTGCGCGACGCCCTGGAGAAACTGCGGCTCAACGACAGCGCCTTCAATTTCGAGCCGGAGAACTCGGTGGCCCTGGGCTTCGGCTTCCGCTGCGGGTTCCTGGGCCTGCTGCACCTGGAGATTGTGCAGGAGAGGCTGGAGCGCGAGTTCGATATCGACCTGATCACCACCGCTCCGGGCGTGCGCTACCGCGTCACCACCACCACCGGCCAGCTTATCGAGATCGACAATCCCACCAAGTTCCCCGATCCCTCCGAGATCAAGCGGATCGAAGAGCCCATAATCGACGCCACCGTAATCACGCGCGAGGAGTACCTGGGCGGCATTTTGAAACTGCTCGAAGAGAAGCGCGGCACGCAGAAGAAGTTCGAATACGTGGGCGGCGGGCGCGTGATGCTGACCTACGAGCTTCCGCTCAACGAGATCGTTCTCGATTTCTACGACCGCTTGAAATCGGCCTCGCGCGGATACGCCTCGCTCGATTACCACCTGGCGGGCTATCGCGTTTCGCCCATGGTGCGGCTGGACGTGCTGGTGGCGGGAGAACCGGTGGACGCGCTCTCCATCGTGGTGCACAAAGAGTTCGCCCACGAGCGCGGCAAGGACCTGATCTCGCGCCTGCGCAAGCTGATTCCGCGCCAGATGTTCGAAGTGGCGCTGCAGGCCGCCATCGGCAACAAGATCGTGGCGCGGGAAAGCATCTCCCCCCTGCGCAAGAACGTGCTCGCCAAGTGCTACGGCGGCGATATCAGCCGCAAGCGCAAGCTGCTCGAAAAGCAGAAGGAAGGCAAGCGCCGCATGAAGCGCGTGGGGCGCGTCGAGATCCCGCAGGAAGCCTTCCTGGCGGTGCTGAAAGTGGGCAAGGACGACGCGGAGTAGCGTATCATTCGATTGATGGGCATCGACGACAGCCTGACGGCCGAGATCGTGCGGCGCATTCTCGCCGTTTCCAAGCCCGACAAGATCATCCTGTTCGGTTCCGCGGCCACCGGACAGATGACGCGGGACAGCGACATCGATCTGCTGCTGGTAGCGCCGGCGGAAGCCAATACCGTCGAAGAACGGGTGCGCATACGGCGGGCCATAGGCAATCTCGGCTTTCCGTTCGACATCTGCATCATGGCGCCGGACTGGTTCGAAGCATCCAAGAACATGGTCGGAGGACTGGCTTACCCGGCGAACAAGTACGGACGCGTGATTTATGAAGGAGCCTGAGCGAAGGTTGCGGACGCTGACAGGGCGGTGGATAGCAAAGGCCGAGATTGATTACCGCACAGCGCGGCAACTGGCAGAAGGCGCCGAAGTGCTTCTCGAACCGATCGCTTTTCATTGTCAGCAGGCAGCCGAGAAGTACTTGAAGGCATTCCTGGTTTCGCGCGGGGTGGAGTTTCCCAAGACGCACGACATCAGGCAATTGCTCTATCTTGTTGAACCACTTGCTCCAGAGTTGGCCGCCGGCCTTCGGGACCTTGATGCCTTAACGCCTTACGGCGTCGAGATCCGGTATCCGGACGATCTGCCGTCGTTACTTCCGGGTCGGGAACGGGATCTTGTGGCGCTGGCTACGCGCGCGCGCGAAGCGGTCATGGCGGAGTTGGGCGCGTTTCTTGGCGAGGAGTAGACTTTTCATTGAATCCGAGAGCGCCGCATGAAGCGCGTGGGGCGGGTCGAGATCCCGCAGGAAGCCTTCCTGGCGGTGCTGAAAGTGGGCAAGGACGACGCGGAGTAGCGCCCGCGTATAATAGAGGTGATGGCAGACCGTCTGATTATGACCCGGCTGGTTCGCGGCCGGGCTCCTGGACGCGACTTCGATGTCGCTTTCTGGCAAAAACTCGGGCCGTGCCGCATTTTCGAGGCTGCGTGGGATCTCGTCGTAACCGCGGCCGCCGTCAGGGGCGTCCATGAAGATCAACTTCGACTTCAGAGATCTGTTACGCGATTTAAACGCGGCCGGCCATCGGCGCGTACGCTTCAGCGTTAAGCCAGAGCCGCGGGCAGCCGTCCAAGAATCACCCTTTAGCCGCCATTAGCCGGGGATTGCCCGGCGCTTGCCGGTCCGATCCTGCCGGTCGGGGCCAGCTTCCGGGTAGGTGACGATCCGGCTGGAGCCAAAGTAAGCGGCAGTTCTACGAAGTGGGCGATACGGCCAGTTGACGTGACGACGACCTCAACGAACTCATTGCTTACCGTCACTGCGTGGGATGATTAGCAACTTCTTAATAGGCCCACTGGGTAAGCCTCCCGTGGATGAGTATTTCCTGCCTTCAGAATCATCAACAGAAAGCGTCAAACGCGTCTCTTTGTCGGCTAAAGCGGCGCTATCGACGCCTGGAAATGCGAAGGCCAATTCACCTTCAGCCCGTGCGTTCGGTAGAAGGGGCACATTCCCAACCTTGTCGGCAAGCGAAACCCCTGGAGGTAGGGCCGGGCTGATTGGCATAACATAAAGATACTCGCCCTCCACTTCTGAAACCTGCCCCGGCAGCGTCGCCCTGATCGCCCAGCCCTTAGCAATGCTGGCGGCACGGCCTTCATTCGTGATGGTCACCATCAGCCGAACATTCGTACCGCTAACCAACCTGATCGGAATAAACACCGCGCCGTCGATAGACAGACGGAAAGCGGGCTTGCCCGCTCCGCCGGTAAAGATCCAGATCGATAATGCCGAATAAGCCATCACGACTGCAGAGCACATGAACATGCCACGGGCGAGTCTGAGCATCGCGGAAGGAGCGCCGGCAACCCAGGGGTTCCATAACGCCAAGGGGATTGTTAATGCTGCCGCCCCGACCAAGAGTAGGGGGAGCATTGGCCCGTTCAGTTTGCCCGTCTTGTCCAGGACAGCGAGAATAATAGCTGCCACAATTCCAACGACCGCCAGAGCATCCGATAGAGAGATTCCAAACATGGAGTACGGCCCCGACCGAGTGGGATTAGTTTCCACCCATTAAGGGTACAATGTTTTCAAGCAGTCGGTGCCCATTTCGCGCCAGATGCCCTGCTTCCCGCGCGCCGTCTAACTTGCCAGTTCCTCAAACTGCGTGATCCGGACTTCCCGATCCTTGAACACCGCGCGGATCTCGAGGCGCCCGCCCATGGCTTCGATGTATTCGGCCAGGGTACTGACACAGATGTCGGACCGGTGCTCGATCTTCGAGACCTCTCCCTGATTGACGCCGAGTATTTCGGCGAGCTGCAATTGTGTCATCTCTTGAGTTTTTCGCAATTGATCGAGGGGCATAGCCGCCAGACTCTTCTGGAACCGTTTCTCGATCCTGCGCTGCCGCTCAGCCGGCATCGCCTTCAGCAATTCACGAAAATTACGCGTGGGCATTAGATGCTTCCCTCCTTCTCGATCTCATGCAGGTGTCGCTCAAAAACCCGGTCCGCAATCGGCACAAACTTCTCATACCAGCGGTCGTCGCCGGTCTTCTCGCCCCCGATCAAGAGGATTGCCGAGCGAAGCGGGTTGAATGCGTAAAGCGTCCGCAGCGGCCTCCCGGCGCTCTGGGTCCGCAACTCGCGCATCTGGGGATAACGGGAACTGCCGACTTTGGAGCTGTGCGGGAAACCGAGGGCAGGACCGAATTCCATGAGATGCCGAACGGAGTGCGCTACATCATCCTGTTGGCGCTCGGAGAGGCTGTTCCACCAATCTCCAAACTCATCGGTGAATTCGACTTCCCACGCCACACCTGCAGTATGCCATATACAGAATACTCAGTGCGTCGCCGGCGGCAACACCCTCCCCGTTACCCGCCCAGCAGCTTGGCCCTTAGCCCCGCCGGATCGAATCCCGCCGCTTTGTAGATTTCGTCGGGCTTGCCCGATCGCAGGAAGCGATCCATGCCGAAGACGCGGTCCGTGTAGTCGGCGGGCAGCAGGAACGGGTACAGGAAGCCTTTCCAGCCGTTGTGGAGCGCCACCACGCGCCCGCGGTCCTCATCGGAGAAAATGGCCTCGGCCTGGGCTCGGTCGCGCTGCCGCAATTCCTCGAAAAGCTGGGGCGCGGTCACGGCCACCAGCTTGACGTCGGAGACTTCCTCCAACTCGGGCAGGATGGCCAGTACGTTGGCCATCACCCGGCCGCCGCAGATGGCCAGCGTGCGCTTGGGTTTCCCGTTCTCGCGGAAAGCCTTGAAGACGTATGCGCCGTTGACCGCCGCGCGGGCGGGGGGTACGCCGTCGCCGCGCTTCAGCACGGGGATGCCGGGCCGCACCACCGAGAAAACCACCGGCTCGCCGCGGGCGGCGGCATGGAACAGCATCTCCACCGCTTCGTTGGCGTCCATCGGCTTGTAGACTTTGATGCCGGGGTAGGCCGTATACAGCGACATCCAGAAGAGGCCTTGGTGGGTGGGACCGTCTTCCCCGGTCTCCGGGCCGTCGTGCGCGGCGAGGAGTATGAAGAAGGCCTTGGCCGCCGGGTTCACGTCGTTGTTGATGAGCGTCATGCGCACCGGGTTCGCCATCATGGGGGCGAACACGCCGTAGCTGGCGAACGCGGTCATGGGGCGGAAGCCGCCGGGCAAAACGTCCTGGCTGATGGCGCAGGAAATCATGGCCATGTTCTGCTCCGCGATGCCGAAGCGGAAGCCGCGGCCCAGCGGGTTATCGCGCTCGACGATCCCGTACACCTGCTCGGCCTTTCCGGTGAGGATGGATTTCATCAGGTCGCCCGCGCCCACGTAGAAGAAGGCCGTCTTCTTCATGGCCCAGGCGAACCACGCTTCGGTGGCCCGGCGCGTGGGAACCGAGGCCCCTTCCGGGAAGACCAGCTCGGGCGGCAGGGTATCGGGGCGCTCGATGGAGCGGTAATCGGCCATGCTCCTGCCGGCCAGCGCCGCGGCCATGGTCTCCACCAGCTCGCCTTCCGGCGCGATGCGCGCGGCGGCTCGCAGGCGTTCGGTAACGTATGCCCGGCCAGCCTGGTCCAGAGCCTCCACCGCTACGGCGATATCGGCGGCGGCCTCGCCTTGCTTGCCAGGCACGGCGAAGCCCAGGCCCTTCATCGCCTCCACGTACTCGCCGTGGGGGAGCGGCGTGCCGTGCGAATCCGCCGTATTCTCCAGCCGGCCGTAGTGAATGCCCTTGATGGTGGTGGCCATGATCACCGTGGGCCGCTCGAGTCCGAACCCCTCCGCCGCCAGACGGTAGGCGTAGGCCAGCTCCCGGATGTTGTGGCCGTCCACCCCGATGATGTTCCAGCCCAACCCGAACCAGTGATTCATGTAGGGCGCGGGCATGGCGTCGAAAATGGAGCCGTCGATCCCGAAGGTGTTGTAATCCAGGGTCACCACCAGGTTGCGCACGCCCAGGTTGGCGGCCATGTTGCGCGCTTCATAGCTCATGCCCTCTTCGGTTTCGGCGTCACCGCCGATGACGAACACGCGCGTATCCAGGCCGCAGGAGCGATGCAGCAGGGCGAAGCCCAAGCCGGCGGAAAAACCGTGCCCCGAGGAGCCGGTCGAGGAATCCATCAGCGCATATTCGGATTCCACGTGGCCGCTGGGACCGCCCCAGCGGCGGAAGCGCGCCAGTTGCTCGGGGAAAACCGCCAGGCCGGCATCTCCGGACAGCGTGAACCCAGTGCCCCTCAGCGTTTCGTAAACCAGCGCCACCAGGGAGTGGGCCAGCGGGGAGCAGTGCCCCGCGGACCATACCAGGCGGTCGCGGCCCGGGTGCTTGGGGTTCCAGGCATCGAAGCGAAAGGCCCCGCTTAGCAGCAGCGTCACCACCTGCTCGGCCTTGGATGTCGAGCCGCCCGGATGACCCGATTGGGCCGAATCCACCGCGGCGAACAACATTCCCCGCACCACCCGGCAGAGGGTGGCGATTTTCTCTTCATCGATACCCGGCAGCGGGTCCAGCGCCAAGCCCCTGAGGTTCAAGTAAGCTCCGCCCTCAGCGCGGTATTGAAATCGTTCGGGCTCAGCGGTCGCGAGCGCCTCGCGGTCTTGTAAGTCGAGCGGATTACACGTGCTGACAACTGCCAAGAATGGACCCCCCACAGGCCTGAAGCCGCATTCTACCTCGAATTATCCGATTTGTGTACTGCGCAAAGCGCGTTGTTTAGTGCGCAAACAGCAATACAGCACCTCAGTGTGGGTGATATCACGGGGCGACCCGGCGCGGCTCGCCTGGCAAGAAAAGGTCCTGCTACGCGCCAATAACTCCGGCCAGCGGGCTGCTGGCGGAAGCATAGAGCTTCTTCGGCATGCGGCCGGCCTCGAAGGAGAGGCGGCCGGCCTCCACCGCCAGCTTCATCGCCAGCGCCATCTTCATGGAATCGCCGGCGGCGGCGATGGCGGTATTCATGAGAACCCCATCGGCCCCCAGTTCCATGGCGACCGCCGCGTCGGAAGCGGCCCCCACGCCGGCGTCCACAATGAGTGGGACGGCGGTAATCATCTCCCGCATTATCCTAAGGTTGGCCGGGTTCTGCACGCCCAGGCCGGAGCCGATGGGAGCGGCCAGCGGCATCACGGCCGCCGCCCCGGCGTCAATCAGCTTGCGGGCGTTGACCACGTCGTCATTGGTGTAGGGCAGCACCACGAACCCTTCCTTGACCAGGGCGCGTGTGGCTTCGAGCAGGCCCGCGTTGTCCGGGAAGAGCGTCTTTTCGTCGCCAATCACCTCCAGCTTGACCCAGTTGGAAAGGCCCACCTCGCGGGCCAGCATGGCGGTTCGGATGGCTTCGTCGGCGGTATAACAGCCGGCGGTGTTAGGCAGGATGAAGATCTTCGTGCGGTCGATGTAATCGAGCAGAGATTCCTTGGAGCGGTCGGTGAGGTTGACGCGGCGCACCGCGACCGTCACCATGTCCGCCCCGCTGGCCTCGTGGCATCGCTGCATCTCTTGGAAACTGCGGTACTTCCCGGTTCCCACTATGAGACGCGAACGAAACTCGCGGCCGGCTATTCTTAATGTTTCGGACATGCTTCTATTGTAGGCCACCACCCCCAAATCCGGAGTGCGGAGGCGGGCGTCTTCACCGCGGAGACGCCGAGACGCGGAGATCGCGCGGAGCCTTGGCCACGGCGGCCGTGGCGGAATGAGTTGGGAAACTTGGTCTGGACGAGAGAAGTTTCCGGAGAGAAATCATCGATTTGCGAACTCAGTTCTTGGATCCGATCCTGGAATCCTGAAGTTCTCCGCGGTTCCTCCGCGTCTCGGCGCCTCCGCGGTGAAGGCGACGCATCGCATCCCGCGCTACATCAGGCCAGCCTGGTGAAAGCCGAATACATCTCGAGAAAACTGACCACCGTTGCCAGAACGCACACCCAGGCCAGAATGCGCCAGACCCGTTCTATCGGGGAGCCCTCGAAGCGGGGCGTGCCGGCCAGATAGCCGACTCCGAAACCCGCCACCAGGCCGCCCACGTGAGCGGCCATGTCGATGGGCCCGATGAGGCTGAATATCAATCCGTAGATGGCCCAGCGAATATAGTGCGCGCGAATGGCCGCCCCCATGGGGCCGCGGTGGCTGACGCCCAGGGCGATCATAGCCCCGATCAGGCCGAATATCGCGGCGGAAGCGCCGATGGAAGGAGTGCGCGGCGCCCACACGGAGCTGATGTAGAAGCCGAACACGCTGGACAGGAAGTAGATCACCCACATCCGGCTGGCGCCGAAAAGCTCTTCCACTTGGGCCCCCAGATCGAACAGCACCCAGGAGTTCATGAGGATGTGAAGGAGCCCGCCGTGAAGGAAACCCGCCGTAACCAGCCTCCACCACTGCCCCCTCTCGAAAATCCAGGGAGCGTACTTGGCGCCGAACATCACCAGGGTGCCCGTGTCGAGGTTCATGGGCCCGCCCTCGCCGGACCTCATGCTGTAGATCGAGGTGACCAGGTACAGCCCGAAGTTGATCACCAGTATCAGCACGGTATTGAAGCGCGCGTGCGGAATCAAACCGCCCAGGATGTCGGCCGGGCTTCGCCGGTCTATGGCGCGGGGCCCGACCTTCTCATTGCAGTAGGGGCAGACGCGGTCACTGGTGGTGATGAATGCCCGGCAGTGCGGGCACATGCGGCGCGAGTCCATCTCTGCCATTCTAGCAGCCGAAGGAATCAAGACCGTGCGGGGCCGCCCCGGGAACGCAATCTCCCGATTGGCGCGCCGTGTGACGCCAACCTCTCCGTACGCCGGAGTCATGCACGCCCGTGGCCGGCGTCACCCCGCCCGCCACATCAGAAACCCCAGCATGGTCTTGGCGTCGTCGATCTTTCCCGATGCAATCCCCTCTTTCACTTCCTTCGGCGTGAACCAGCGCGTTTCAATCCGTTCATCGTCCATCGGCGTGGCTTCGCCGGCCGTGAGGCCGGTGGCCAGAAATATGGTCATGCGCTCCTGCACATAGCCCGGGCTCACCCAATACGAGGCCAGCTTCTTCCATGTGCGCGCTTGGTAGCCCGTCTCCTCGGCCAGTTCCCGTTTGGCCGCCTGCAATGGCTTTTCACCGGGGTCGATCTTGCCCGCCGGCAGTTCCCAAATGTATTTTTCGGCCGGCAGCCGGTACTGCCGCACCAGCAGAATGCGCTTTTTCTTATCCACCGCCATCATCACGGCCGAGCCGGCATGGCGCACCACCGATCGTTTGATGGCAAAACCGGTCTTGGGGTCGGAGGCCTCGTCTTCGGTAACGTAGAACAGCCTGCATCGGTAAACTTCGCGGGAAGAGTTGATTTTCATAGTCTTTTCAGGGCTTCGGTGAACCTGTCCAAGGGCAGCGTGTTCACGATGTCGGACGGCCCCAGCCATCCGCGCCGCGCCGTCGCCACGCCGTACCGCATGCCCGCCAGGTGCTGGGGATGGTGCGCGTCGGTGGAAATGGCGAACTTCGCGCCCTTGGCTTTGGCCGCCCGCGCGTTGACCGCGTTCAGGTCCAGGCGTTCGGGGCTGGCGTTGATCTCCAGCCACACGCCCCTCCGCACGGCCGCCTCAACCACTTTTTCGAAATCGAAAGGAAACGCGTCGCGCTGCAACAGCAGGCGGCCGGTGGGATGGCCCAGAATCCGCAGGTGCGGGCATTCGAGCGCCCGCAGCAGCCGCTCGGTCATCTCCGCCGATTCCATGTTCATGTGGCTGTGCACGCTGCCAATTACCAGGTCGAGTTCCGCCAGCGCGCCGTCCGCCAGGTCCATCGCGCCGTCCTTCAGAATGTCGCACTCAAGGCCGCTGAAGATGCGCAAGCCCGCTCCATCTCGATTGATCTCGCGCACCCGACGCGCGAACTCCACGGCGCGCTTCTCATCCAGGCCGTTGGCCATGGCCAGCGCCTTGGAGTGGTCCGTGATGGCGATGTACTCATACCCCCGCTCGAGCGCGGCTTCGGCCATTTCCTCGAGCGTCGCCCGGCCGTCGGTCTCGGTGGTGTGCATGTGCAGGTCGCCGCGGATTTCCTTCAACTCCACCAGCTCCGGCAGCCGGCCCTCGGCCGCCGCTTCGATTTCGCCGTGGTTCTCGCGCAGCTCCGGAGGAATCCAGGCCAACCCCAGCGCTTCGTACACCCCGGCTTCCGTCTCGCCGGCCACCCGCGCATCGTTCTCCGCCCGGGATAGGCCGTACTCGCTCAGCTTCAGCCCCATCCGCACGGCGCGCCCGCGCAGGGCCACGTTGTGCTCCTTGCTCCCGGTGAAATACTGCATGGCCGCGCCGAAGCTCTCGCGCGGCAGCGCCCGCACGTCCACCTGCAACCCTTCGCGCCCCACCTTGGCGCTGGCCTTGTTCTCGCCGCGGCCCAGCGCTTCCCTTACCTTGGGGTAGGTCATGAAGCGGTCGAGCGCCGCGTCCGCGCGGGGCCCCGTCACCAGCAGGTCCAGGTCGCCCACCGTCTCGCGCCCGCGCCGCAGGCTCCCCGCCGGCGTCACGTCCTCCACTCCGGGAACCTGCCGCAGCTCTTCCGCCAGCTCCGCAGCCATGCCCTCCGCATAGCTCAGCAGGTAGCGCCCGGTGCGCAGCCGGTATTGGGCGATGGAGCGCAGCACCTTCTCTTCGAGCTTGGCCCCCATGCGCGGCAGCACGCGCAGCTTCTGCTCCAGACACAGCCGCTCCAGCTCGTCGATCGTGCCGACGCCGTAGTGCTCGAAAATCAGGGCGATGCCCTTGGGACCGAGCCCCTGAATCTTCAGAAATTCGAGCGCCGCTGGAGGAAACTTCCGCAGCAGCGCGTCGCGCCGCTCGCAGCTCCCATGATCCACGATTTCCGCCAGCACCGCCGCCAGCCCCTTGCCAATCCCCGGAATGTCGGTCACTTTGCGCGCCGGATCGCGCAGAATATCCTCCACCCTCTCCGGATGTCCCTCCACGGCGGTAGAGCCATTGCGATAGCTGCGGATGCGAAACGAATCCTCCGCCGCAATCTCCATCAGATCGGCGGTCTCCCAAAGCACCCGCGCGATTTCCTTGTTCTCCAAGCCGGCTCCCTATCAACAATTGTATCGGCATCGCCGGGTTCAAACCGGGCGAAGTGAGACTCATGGAGGCGTGCCAAGCCCCTTCGCCTTATGAAAGAATAGGCTCATGAAGCGACCATTCGCCGCGACTGTTTGGCGTGAGGGGAAGTGGTTTGTCTCCCAATGTCTGGAGGTCGATGTCGCCAGCCAGGGCGAGACGGAAGAGGAAGCGCTCGCCAATCTGGCGGAAGCCCTGGAACTTCACTTCGAACCGCCGCAAGCAACCCGGCCGCCCGCTGTCCGGCTGATCGAGGTCGAGGTTGGGGCGGCTTAACCGGACCTTCTCACGGGTGTTCAGGCGTGAGATATGCAGGTTAAGCCAGGTTAAGCCCTTGCCCCTCCGCGAAATCGAGCGCCGGCCCGGACGCCGCCCACTTGCTGGCGAGAACGGGGAGGACGTTCCGCCGCAGTTTGAAAGCGTCTGGCGACGCGGCGCGGGTCCGCTCCCTCACGGTCGCGGCTCGGATCGGCCCACCACGCTGACCGTGGCCCGCAGGTTCGCGACTCCCGCGGTATACCGGCTGTCGCTGACGGCGAAGGCTACGGCGTCGTCCAGCCAGTCGTGCCAGACGCCGTCGGGATCGTGCGACGCCACCGTGATGGTGTACTCCTGGGGGCACAGCTCGCAGCGGAAGGCGAAGGCGACTTCGAGCGTTTCGCCTGCCCGGCACGGCCCGAGCTTCAGCCTTTCGAGCTCCGTGTTGGTGCCGAAGACGTTGAGGCCGATTCTGGTGCGGATCATGATTCCGACCACCGGGTCCGCAATCTCCTCGTGGAAGCGCACGAATACATTGACCACCGCCAGTTCGCCGCTGCGCCACACCATGGTGGGCCGGCCGTTTTCGCCGATGGTTTCGACGCGCAGCACCTCGGCCCGGCCATCGGTGCGGCGGACGCGCGGGGCCAGCGGCTGGCCCACGGTTTCGCCCCAGGCGCGCAGGCGTTGGGCGATGTGGGCGCGGTAGGCCGTCAGCATTTGGTCGGGGTCGCCGCGGCCGGCCAGGCGGCCCTCGTGAAGCCACCAGATCTCATCCGCCAGGCGGCGGAGCAGTTCCTCCTCGTGCGAGGCTATGAGCGCGGTGACGCCCAAGCCGCGGAGGCGGTCGAGCGACATGGCGGCGCGCGCGCGCACCAGCGGGTCCTGGCGGCTGAAGGTCTGGTCGATGAGCAACAGCTTGACCGGCGCCAGGGTGAGCGGATCCTCGGGCCCCAGCAGGCGCGCGGGGCCGGGCGCTTCCACCACGCCCGATTCGGGGCGGTCCAACCCGGCCGCGAGGCGCAGCAGCCGCGTCTTGCCGGAGCCGTTTTCACCGATGATCCCGATCACCACGCCATCCGGCGCGGCCGCTTCGAATTCGCGCAGCGGCGCGCAGGTGACGCGGCGAAATGCGAGCGCCATAGACGTTAGAATAACAACTGTCTCATGGACGATCCGAAGTTGCTGGAGCGCATGCGCGCCGACTGGAACCGGCGCGCGGACGAAGACGCCAACTACTACGTGGCGTTCGGCCGGCGCGATCAGGAGGACGAAGAGTTCTTCTCGAGCGCGGCCGATGTGGTGCGGCGCCTGGAGGGAGACCTGAAGCGGCTCGACGCCCGCGACGCCGCGCTCGAAATTGGCTGCGGCCCCGGCCGCCTGATGCGCCCCATGAGCCGCCACTTCGCCGAAATCCACGGGGTGGATGTTTCCGACGAAATGGTACGCCTGGCCGGCCAGCGGCTGCGCGGCGCGCCCAACGCCTTCGCGCACGCCACGTCGGGCGCCGACCTGGCCATGTTCTCCGACGAGAAATTCGATTTCGTCTACTCCTACGCCGTGTTTCAGCACATTCCCAGCCGGGACGTGGTGTTCGATTATCTGCGCGAAGCCAGGCGCGTGCTGAAGACCGGAGGCATCCTGCGCTGCCAGGTCAACGGGCTGCGCGAAGAGACCGCGCGCTACGACACGTGGAGCGGCGTGCGCATCGCGCCCCATGAAATCGCCCGCTTCGCCCTGGCATCCGATTTCCAGTTGCTGGCCATCGAGCAGGTGTGGACGCAGTACATGTGGATCACCCTGCGCAAGCGGCCGGAGGGCTGGGTGAGCTCGCTGGCCGGACGGCGCGTGGAAGCCTCCTCCGTCATCCGCAACATCAGCAACGCGCTCACGGGAGATTCCGTGGCCCCCGACTCCGGCCACCTGGCGGTGCTCTGCCTGTGGATGGAGGGCCTCCCAAAAGAATGCGACGTGAACCACCTGGAGGTCTCGGCCGACGGCCGCGCCTGCCGGCCCTACTACATCGGCGCGCCGGAGTACGACGGCCTCTCGCAGGTGAACGCGGCGCTGCCGGAACGGATGCGCACCGGCATTGCGCCGGTGGAAGCCCGGTGGCTGAAGCAGCCGCTGTGCGCGCCCAGCCGCGTGCGGATCATCCCGGGCGGTCCGGCGGTGCCGCGGCTGCATTCGCTCACCGATGGCGACAGCCTGCTGCATGGGGCCCACATTGTCAGCGGGGCCATCAAGGTAGTGATGGTGGAGGTGCGGCGTCCGGAGGAGTTTCACGCCCGGGTGGACGCCGCCGACGCTCCCCTTGCGGAATGGTTCTGCGCCGACCCGTCCACCGAGCGTTACGAATTCAACTTCCGCCTGCCGCCAGGCATAGGGCCCGGCCCGCACAACGTTTGGATTTCGATTGGAAAGAGAGAGTTCGCCCCGGTGGGAATTGAGGTGACCCCGGGGCCTGCGAAATGACCGTGTCAACCGCTCCCTGACGGTCGCGGCTCGGATGCGCTTTCAGAGCCGCGACCGTAGGGGAGCGGTGAGGAAACCGGTTGGCAGGCGAACCACCCGCCACGCCAGGATGGATTCCCTGACCGCAAGGTGGGACAGGCGCTTTCGCCTGTCAATCACGGCTTCCGAGCGGTTGCCGGCGATTGAACCCAAACCTCTATCCTCCGGTCTTTGTGGGAACATGGGGAGAGTGAGAACCGCCATCGAGCGGTTGATCGACGCGGAATTCGAAACCATCCACCAGCGCTGAAGGCCGAACGCCATTACGCCCATGCCGGCAAACGCTTTCATCGAGAAAACCACCAAGCCCACCGAAGACGAACTCGCCGAGGCGCTGGGAGGCCCCGCCAAGGCGCTCTGGGACAAGTTGGCGGCCCGGCTTGCGGAAGAACACTGCGTGACTGTTCCCGACTGGCACTCGTACTCGCGCAAGGCGGGCTGGACGCTGCGTTTGAAGCGGAAGGACCGGGCGATCGTGTATCTCAGCCCCTCGCGAGGCTGTTTCCTGGCTTCGTTCGCTCTGGGCGAAAAGGCGGCCAAGGCCGCGCGGGAAAGCGGCGTCCCCCCGGCTGTGGTCAAAATCATCGACCAAGCCAGGCGGTACGCCGAAGGGCGGGCGGTTCGCATCGAGGTGCGCGGTCCGAAGGATGTCGCGGCGGTGGTGAAGGTGGCCGTGGCCAAGATCGAAAATTAGACGCGGGGCCACCGCCCTTGCGTACTACTATCCATCACTTTCTTCGCGAGCCGCGCTTGCGCCACGGGCTATGGTCTTTCACCCCTTCGGGGTTTGCGGACGAACGGAGTTCGCGGCGCGATGTGGGGTCAAGCCTTCGGGCTTGCAGCCGGCCTTTTGGCCGGCGTCTTCTTCCGATCCGAAAAACGCCGGCCCCACATCGGCGCCTTGGCTCAGTCAATCGCATCGCCACCCACTTTTGTTTCGCACGCCCGAAACGGAACTCAGGGTTCTATGCTCCATAGATTCGATTTACAATACTGCCCAGGAGGCTGTTGATGTCCTTATTCTCAATTCTGGCCGGCCTGCTTTACCTTGCCGCTCTATTGCTCCCCCTGTATCTGATCAAACGGCATGGTCCCGTGATTTGGCCCCTGCACGTGCTGGCGGTAGCGGCGGCCCTGGTGGTCGGGCTGGCGCCCGGGACGGCGCTGCTCAACACTACCGCCGGCTCGTATGTTTACGGGTTCACGTTCACCTTCCTGATGACCTGGGGGCTGGGCGGGCTGGTGCTCTATCGCCGCCGCGGCCTGAAGCGCGCCTGAGGCTTGGCCGGTGGCGGCCGCGGGCCCCGGTTACAATGCGGTTTGATGCGCAAGCGGTCCGCGGTCCGCAATCTCGTCGAGTATGTTCTGGCGCTGGCGGCTCTGAAGTCGCTGGAGTGGGCGCCACTTCCGCTGGCGCGCCGCCTGGCCGGCGGCTATGGCAGGCTGCTCGATCTGTCGCTGCCGCGGCTGCGCCGCGCCGCCTTGCGCAATCTCTCGCTGGCCATGCCGGAGCTGACCGCCGCCGAGCGCTCCGCCATGGTGGACGGCGTCTTCCGCTCCATCGGCCGCGTGCTGCTGGCCTTCGCGCGCTTTCCCGCCATCCGCCGCGGCAACCTGTCCCGCTGGATCCGCTGCGAGGGCTCCGAGTACTTCGAGCAAGCCCTGCGCCGCGGGCGCGGCGTGTTGTTCGCCACCGCCCACCTGGGCAACTGGGAGCTGAGCGCCTTTGCGCACGCCCTGTTCCAGGCGCCTATGCGCGTGGTGGTCCGGCCGCTCGACAATCCTCTCATCGACCGCCTGGTGGAGCGTCGCCGCGGGCTCACCGGCAACCAGCCCATCTTTAAGAAAGACTCCGCGCGCGGTATCCTCAAGGCGCTGGCCGCCAACCAGGCCGTGGGCATCCTGATAGACCAGAACGCTACCGCCGATTCCGGCGTCTTCGTCGATTTCTTCGGCCTGCCGGCGTGCGCGGGCACGGGGTTCGCCAAGATCGCGGCGCACAGCGGCGCAACGGTCATCCCTGGCTTCGCGCTGTGGTCGGAAGAAGAGCGCCGCTACGTTCTGCGATTCTATCCACCGGTGGAAATCATGGGCGACCCGGCGCGCGATACCGCCGCGCTGCAAGCGCGATTGGAAGAGGTGATCCGCGCCTTTCCGGACCAGTGGCTGTGGGTCCATCGCCGGTGGAAGACACGCCCGCCGGGCACGCCGCCGTTATACGAAGACCCGGCGGAGACCGGCTAGACATGAAACGGTGACAGGCGTCCGCCCAGCCTCAGAAACTCCAGGCATGCGGCTCGAGGCCCGGGGCGTTGTCCGGAACCATGGGTTGGCCCCAGGGGCTAGCCCGGCCAGGAGCCGGTTCGGGGACCTGGTATCCGCCGGACCATGGGTTCGAAACCACGGCTGGCACGGGATCCGGGGGCGCCGGCCGTCCCCAGGGGTCCTGGGCCTGAGCGCCAGGCTGCACGCTTTGCCGCACCCCGTCCCAGGCTTCCGTCAAGGTTCCCAGGAGGCCCTGCACCTCGGCCAGCAGCGCGTCCCGCTGGAGCGTGTTGGCCTCCACCAGCCGGCGGGTCATGTAGTCGTACAACCGCGACAACCGGTCGGCGATCTCCCCGCCTCGCTCGCGGTCCAGTGAGGCCGACAGCTCCGCCAGAACGTCGCATGTTCTGGCGATGGCCGCGGAGCGAGCGGCGATCTCGCCGGCCTCCAGGCGCCGCCGCGCTTCGCGCAGCGAGTTGCCGGCCGCCTGGTACAACATGCGCACCAATTCTATGGGATCCGCCGAAAGCACCCGGTCTTCCAGATAAACGTCGTTTGCGTTGCGGTACATGTCGCTATGCTCCCAAGCAACTCTTATCGGCCAGGCGCGCGGTTTTGGTAGGCGCGGCGTCGTTCTTGACGCAAACGCAGACAAAGTGCGGGCGCCGAAAGGAGCGGGAGCGCATCCCGAGGGGGCGTTGAGGAAGGACTAAAACACCTTAATGCGGAGGAACTTCTGGGGATCGCTCCTCAGGTCCCGCAGGGATTCGCTCAGCTCCTTCGCCGCGCCGTTCAGGCTGTCGTACACCTGCGAGGCGCCTAACGCGGGTCCCGCGTTCAACTCGTCGACGGCCTGGATGAGAGAGGCGATGCGGCCATTCCAGTCCGTGTAGAGGCCATCCGAGTTGACCAGTTCGCTCTCGCGCCAGCCGGCGATGGAGCGGCGCAGGTCGGCGGCCGCCTGGCGCAGGGAATCGTACTCGGCGGGATCGCGGAGGAACCGGCCGCCGGGGTCCTGGCCCGCTTGCAAGGCCGCCAGGGCCTTGTCAAAACCGGCCAGAGTATTGAAAATATCCCGGTGCAGACGATCGGAGTACAGGGCCTGACCCGTGGGGGTGACGGTGCGGGCGGCGGCGCGGATCCCACGCAGTATGTCGCCCATCTGTCGGGTCAGCCCGTCGTACATATCCTGGCCAATCACGAACTGCCCAACCAGGCCGCGGCCGGCCTCGATATCCCTCAACACCCCATCCAGGATGCGCAACTGGCTCTCGAATTGCGCGATGTCGAGGGTCTTGAGCAATTCCGCCTGTTCCTTGTAGGCGATCTCGCCGCCGGGGCGGATGTGCTCGCCGCTCCTGCCGCTGGTGATATCCACGAACTGGTCTCCCACCACGTTGTCGGCGCTGATCTGGCTGAAGGAATCCATGGGAATATCGCGCAGACGTTCGCGGGCCACCGACAGCATCACTTTGACCACCCGGTTGGGTTCACTCGATCCGGAGAGAGACACCGAGATCACCTTGCCCACGTCGATCCCATCCACGCGAACCGGCGAATCGGGTCCCAGTCCGGTGGCGTCCGGGATAAACAGAAAGAGCACGGTGGTCTCGCGCAGCAGCGATCCACCAGCCAGCCGGTAGAGCAGCGCGCCGAGGATGGCGCAGGCCGATACCATGACAACGGCGCTACGAGTTTTCGCCCACTTGACGCGTCGTGCGGACGGCATTCATTCGGATTGTACCGCGCGAACGCCGCCCAGGCGGCCAGCTCACCGCGGCTTCTGGATCACGCGCCGCTCGGCCACCCGGCGAAGAAACGCCAGTACCTGCTGTGCATTGTATTCGCGGGCGGGTGACAGCTCACCGTGATTGGTGACTCCCACCGGCTTGCCATCGGGAGTGAAGAACGCCGCCGCGGGCACGCCCTTCTTGAGGCTCACGCCCAGGCTCTTGGCGATTCCCAGGTTGGCGTCCATTTCCCCGATGTTCACGTTCACAACCTCGAAGCGCGCCGCCACGTATTCGCGTATGGGCGACTCGTGGAGCCGGTCGTGAAGCGCCCGGCAATCGGGACACCAGTTGCCGCCAAAAACCACCATCAGCAACTTGGAGGAAGTCCGGGCGCGCTCGCGGGCCTGGCGCAGATCGGCCGCGGCGTTAGCCGGTGGAGGGTACGGATCCGTGGCGCCCAGCGCCAGGGAAAGCGCCTGAGTGGCAACGGACACCAGTACCCGTCGGCGCGACAGCCCCATGCGACGATCATACATCTCTTCATAGGGCATCGGGAGGACGGCAGGGGCGCGGGATTGCCGTAGGGCGGTATGGATTTCGCCGCGGCGGGCCAGCTTCCGGGAACGTTTACCTGCCGAATGCGCCCGAATTCTATCGCGCGCTGTCGGCCGGCCCGTGCGCCGTTGTGAAGCGGCGTTACAGAGGACCGCCCCCGAAGTCAAGAGCCCGGCGCACAAGCGCCGCCCGGTCGCCCCGCCATTTGCGTGCGCGCGCACCGGCGCGTGTTATCAGCATGACGACCCAGCAGCCCGCCGGCGCGGCGGCTAAAGCGGCTCCGCCCTACGCGACTTCGAGCCGCCTTAGCTTCAGCCGGTCGCGGCGGACTTGGGCAAGGTCATATTGGGCCTGCTGCACAAGCCAGCCTTCCTCGGTGCCGCCGAAAACCTTCGCTAGCCTCACGGCCATTTCGGGAGATATGCCGCGCTTCCCGTTTGCGAGTTCCGAAAGCGTATTGCGCGTCACTCCAAGGGCTTCGGCTGCACGCGTGATGGTCAAGCCCAAAGGCTCGATACATTCCTGCAACATAACAAGGCCGGGGTGCGGCGGGTTTTTCATGGTCACGAGTTGCTTCCTTTCAGTGGTAATCGACATAATCAACGTCCTCCGCGCCGTCGTCAAGGCGGAAAATCACCCGCCAGTTGGCCCGAACGGTCACGGCCCAAACACCTTTCATCTGGCCTTTGAGCGGATGCAACCGGAACCCCGGCATGTCCATATGGGCAACGGTTGGGGCGGCATGAAGCGTTGCCAGAATATTTCGCAGCTTGGCAACATGGTCGGGGTTTACGCCGCTCGGGTCGTTCTGCTCAAAGAGCCGTTTCAGCCCCTTGTGGCGGATTGTCTGTATCGTCCCGCCATGCCGTAACGCGCCACGTTGCGCATGTCAATAACAATTTTAGCACGGGCGGGAAGCGCCGGTTTGAGACACGCCAAAGCCTCTGTCTCCAGCCATCCGGGACCACTGACGCAGTTGCCCGGAACGCTCTGCCGCGGACGCCCCCACCAGCGCGCCGTTGTGAAGCGGCGTTACCGAGGACTGCCACGAAGCCGCCAGCACGGCGCACAAGCGCCGCTCAGCCTCCCCGCGATAGCGATTTGGCCGTGCGCGCGCACCCTGCTAAGGTGATTGGGTTGGAGCGCGTTTGAAGATCCGATCCAGGAAGTTCAACGGCCGTTGCGCCAAGCACAAGCGATTCAATCCGGCTACCGACGGGCGCGGCGCCATTCGAGGCGCCTGCCCGCGGTGTCACCTTCTGTTCGACATCTGGGAGACGTCTTTGAAGCTGAACCAGTTGATCCGCAGGTTCGACCCATCGCACGACGATCTCGAGCGGCCCAAGGAACCGCCAGCGCCGGATCCGCGGCAGATGAGCTTGATCGACTAGGGCGGCCATGGCCGCTTTTTCGCGCCAGGTCTCCGACCGCGTGATTTCTTCCTCGAGGCTGCGCGTCCCCCGGCGAACCGTTTCCGAAGAAGGACTCTCAATGAATAATGGCGAGAACTTCGCGCCGGCCATCGTACTACGTCGGCTGAAGGAGCTTATCTGATGCTTTCACCTGTCGACAGCGACGCGCCGGCGGCCGATCTGGCCCGGCTTGACAACGAATGGACGAAAACCACGGTCCCGTCGGACGATATCTACGCCGATATTCCGGATGGGAGCTACGACGCCGTCATCGAAGATGCGCGCCTGACGGAGACTACCTCAACCGGACGCCCGATGCTTATTTGGAAACTGCGAATTCAAGGGCCGCAGGCGGTGAATCGCGTGGTGACGAAGAACCAGGTGATCACCGAGAAGACTCTGGGGTTCCTCAGGCAAGACTTGGAGAAGTGCCGGTTGCAGGTGTCACGCCTCTCGGAGTTGCCCGCCCGGCTGGGGGAGTTGGTGGATCGTCCCATTGGCCTTCAGAAGCTCACGAAGGACGGGAAAACCAATTTCTACTTCCGTTGGGGAGCCAATCGAACCAGCCAAAATGGTCTGAGTGACGACGCGCTGTCTGGGCCGCGAGCCCAGCCGCAGGCCGGGCGGCCTGGGGAGTTCAGCCAGACGATTTCGGACGATGACGTGCCCTTTTAGGGCCTGTCATGAAATGACCATTCCAACCGCTCCCCGACGGTGGCGGCTCGCCAGGCTTTTAATGAGCCGGGCCCAAAGGGCGCGCCGTGAGGGAGCGGTTGCCGGCCATTAAACTGGTTTGAACTGGTCGTTTCCTGTCAGGCCCTCAGGGCTCCGGTCCCGCAATTCCGTCGCCCTGGCGCGATGGCGGCGAGGCAATGCCTCGCGCGGTAGGGGCCGGGTATGCCCGCCGGCGCCGAGGAGCAAATCAAGGAGCGCCAGCCCGTCCACTCGAACCGTTGGTAAACTCCAGGAGAAAGGCCATTTTCCCCTCCGGGATGCGCCCAATGAAGCGTCAGAATGACGGTGCATGGGCCGAGGCTCGACGCCGTTGCGGGTTGTCGGATGAGGACGTCCGCATGGCCAAGGAACTCGGCTTCCAACCCAGGTCCCTCACCAAGAACGTCCCTTCCCCGTCCCAGGTGTGGAAGGCGCCGGTGAAAGAGTGGGTGCGGTCGCTGTATGCGAAGAAGATCGGCTCGAAGCGGCTGGCCAGCGGCGCCTCCGAAGCCTCGGCCGCGCCGCCGAGGCGGGCCGAGGTGGTCGGGTTTCGCAACCCGGACGATCCGTGGCCGGACAGGCCGGAAACTCCCGAGCGGGTGGTCTACGAGGACCTCGGGCCCGTGGCCTATGACGACGACGAACTGGAGCCCGTCGGATTTCCCTTCCATGACCCCTTTGAGCCGCCTGCGGAGGAGGACATCAAAGAAGAGAACACTCTCATGCTCCGCCGCCAGTGCCTGTTCCGCTGGGCGGCGCAATTCATCGCCATCGCCATGAGCGAGCTGCCGGAAGTCGGCAAGGTGGTGGCTTTCGGGGCCGTCTCCAGGCCGCTCGGGATGGAGGTTCCGCAGTTTCGCAAGTTTCGCCGCCACCAGATCGAGATCCTGCACGAGTGCGGCGATCTGGACCTGGCGGTCTGGACTGCCGATCTGTCGCGGCTCAAGGAACTGAAGCGCGCCATGAGCCGCGGATTATCCCCCGTGCAGGACACGCCGTATGGAGGCGTCGCCCATCACCAGGTGGACGTGCATGTTTTCGATGCCGGGAGCGGCGTCTACCGGGGCCGCCTCTGCGAGTTCGGACAGTGTCCCAAACCGGACAGGCGCGAGTGCCGGGTCGCGGGCTGCGGGGTGGAACCATTCCTGCGGCAGTTTGAGAAACACCGATTCAGCGACGGACGATTCGAAGACGGGCCGCAAGTCGTTTTGTTCGACAGGACCGATGGATTCGTCGTGCATCCGCCGCGGATGGACGCCAAGCCATCGAGAATTGTGTATCGCGCCGGAAAATGCGACCCGGACTGGGATGACCGGGAAACGCCGTTCTGAGGGACCGTTCTCGGACACCTCAAACCATAGAAGCGGGACTGCGCTGGTGGACGCCACCAGGGCCTCCATCGTCTTCTCACGGGCGGCTATTCCGCCTTGCGGATTCGGGTCACTGTCCGCGCGCTGTCTCTTCCAGGGGCGCGGCGAGCAGATCTGGGAACGTCCACCGCTCTCTTGCGGGGGGCCTCGTGCTGCAACCGTTCCATGCTGGCGATGGCTGCGTTCAGAATATCCAATTCCGCCCGTAGCTCAACCAGCACTTTGGGGATGTCCATTGTCTATCAGTGGAAACTGCGTCTCGGCGCGAACAACACGAACACGTAGCGCAATCAGCCGTCGCATTCGCCCGTGCTGGCAAGCATCGAAGGGGTAGTATTGCAGTTAACCAGGTCCCTTCCTCGATTATCGACACTCCAGGTTAGGATGCTGACCAAGCGGGAATTGCGGGTGATCGCCCGCAGCTCGGGAATCTCGCGCGGAGACGAGCATAGCCACCACCCGTGGCGTCGTTCCATCACAAATGCCACACATATGGTGTGGCGTGAAGCGCCGCGCCACATTTCGTCCGGTATTACCTTTACTGAGCGATGCGGCCTGGAACCCGATCTCCGCTTGGCCGAGGTTACAAAACTGTCCTCCCTGGCCCGCGCTGCCAGGAGGCAGTTCCTGGCGATCACACCACGGGCCGCTGGAGCAGGGCGTCGGACGTCAGTTCCGAAGGGTCGGTATATGCCTGCAGCGAGTCCAGAGACTCCAGCACGCGCTCCAGAAGACTGTCGGTCTGCGAGACCGTAGTCTTGAGGACCTCGATCGAGCCCGCTTGCGTGGTGAGCCGCTCGTCGAGCGAGGACATAGTCTTGGAGAGCAGTTGTTCCATGGCCGCCACAATTTGGGCGGTGGAAGGGACCTCGGCCAGTTTGCCGGCGTGTTCCTCCAGCCGCGCTTCGATCTGGGTGAAGCGGGCGGCGCTGGCCGATTCCTGGGCGGCCAGACGATTTTCCAGACCGGCGAGCGAGCTCTTCAATTCCTTGGCCGCCGCGGGCTCCATGCCGGCCCGGTCGCGGCGCGTTCCGGTCAGCGCGCCTGCTGCCATTCCCGCCAGGAATATGGCGACGCGCGGTGCGTATTTGAGAAGTCTTTCCATCGGTGATTCACTTATAATCTTTCCACAATCCCGGCGCAATACCCAAGCCGGTAATCGCGGTACTAGGTACGTACCGCGATTGCCACCAGCGGCGCAAACTGGCATTCTGACTAGGAATCGTCCTCTCTCTAAGGAGTGTTCTGGTTGCAATACGACGCGGAATCCGAGTCCGTCCACAGCCGAGGGCCCTATCCGTGGCTTATGGAATTCGACTTGCGGAGCCGCGTCCTCTCGATGAGCGAACAGACCAGCCGGAGGATCGAGAACGCGGAAGGCCCGCATCCGCCCTTCGAGTTTTCGTGCGTCCTCGGAGCCGGCGGGAGGTTGTGGATCGCCGCGCGGCCCGCTGAAGCCGCGCGGCCCGCAAGCGTTCTGGCGCCGATCGAGCGAAGCATGTTGCGCCACTGCTTTCGCCTGATGGCCGCCGAGCGCGATTTGCACGCGCGCGCCCGCCGCGGGCGGAGCGGCGGCGCGGTCCGGCAGATTGAGCGCGAGCGCCAGCGGCTGGGGAGGGATTTGCACACCGGAGTCGGACAACTGCTGGCCGCCATCCGGCTGCAGCTTGAAATTGTCACCGAGCAGCTCATTGACCCTCCGGCCACCGTGCGGCAGGCCCTCGGGCGGATTTCCACGCTGGTCCGCGACGCGCTCGACCAGGTGCGCGCCCTCTCGCACCGCCTGCATCCGCCGGAGTGGCAGCGCTTGACCCTCGCCAGCGCCGTCGAGCAACTCTGGAGCCTGAGCGGTATTCCGGCGCGCTTCGAGGCTTCCCTCCGCATCGAACCGCCGCCGGAAGACCCCGGGCTGGAGTTGAAGACCCTGTTCTACCGCGCCGCGCAGGAGGCCCTCTCCAATATCGCCCAACACGCGCGGGCCACCCGGGTGGAGGCATCGCTCGCGGCGCGAGGCGCCTGGATCGAACTGCGCATCGCCGATAACGGAGTGGGATTCAACCTCGCCGGGTTCCTTTCCGCGCCACCCAGCGTGGCGTCGGGCATCGGACTGCGATCCATTCGCGAGCAGGCCGCCGCCCTGGGCGGCAGATTGGATATCGCAACCGGACCTAATGGAACTACACTAACCCTTACGGCTCCATTTTTCCCGGACCGCCCATAAGGCGCCAACCGAAGGGAGAAGTATGCAAGAATCGCGAGCGACCACGGTAGTGCTGGCGGACGATCATGCCATTGTGCGCGAGGGCTTCGCGGCTTTGTGCGCTTCCCACGGGATGCGCGTCCTGGCCGAGTGCTCCGACGGAATGGCGGCGCTCGAAACCATCTCCACCCAGAAGCCGGATTTCGCCATCCTCGACATTCATATGCCCGGCATGACGGGCGTGGAGGTGATCCGCAGGCTGCGCGCCGCCGGCTGCGCCGCCAAGCTCATCATCCTTTCGATAAGCCGCGAGGAACCCACCGTCATGGAAGCTCTGCGGGCCGGCGCGGACGCCTATCTGTTGAAGGATGGTCCCGCCCGCCACCTGTTGGACGCCATCAATTTCGTGCGCGATGGCGGAGTCTACGTTTCTCCCCTGTTGCGCGGCGCCGGGCTGTTCACCAAGGGCGAAAAGGGCCGCGTGACCGATCCCGTGGGCTGCCTAAGTCCTCGCGAAATGGAGGTCTTTTCTTACCTCGTGAACGGGTTGCGCGCCAAGGATATCGCCGAGTTGCTCGATATCAGCCCCAAGACGGTGGACACCTATCGGGCCAGTCTGATGCGCAAACTGAACGTTCGCGACCTGGTAGGCCTGGTCAAATTCGCAATCGAGCGGAATTTGACGAGCACCTCGGCCCAACGCTGATCGAGAGTACCTTGGCGCCTTGGTGCAAAGGTGCGTTCTCGTATTCCTCGAGAGATTGAATCAAACTGTCCACGGCGTCTCTACGCCGGTACAGGCGCTCCAGCGCTTGCATACGCTGAAAGTCGGCAAAAAGGCTGCGGATGTGCTCGGGAGCGGGTACTGGAAGTGTAGATGATGAGCTCATCGGAGATTCCTGAGTTTGAGATATTTACCGCCGAGAATGATATCTTACATACTTTCCGCAGCGGATTCAAGACTTATCCTTGGATAATTTAGGATTTTTCCTGTAGACTCCTAAATTTTTTTCTCAGAGCCTCTTACGGGGACGGCGAGGTGTCTATTAGAGTTGCAATTTGCCACGGTTTGCGGATTGTCGGCGTTGAAACATTCAGCGCGCAAACGCGACCGGGCGCCGTGAGCATGGGAGGCCGGGATTTCCGCTCAACGGCATCGGATGACCGTTACGCTGCTTAGCGGAATTTCACCCACGCCCGCTAACTTTCACCCATCTAGGTGGTGCTGAAGTAAAATCGGATAGACTGGTGTGTTTTCCTACACATTGATAATAAACGAGTTGAGAACCCGATTCTGAGCTGGGTGGTTTGGACGGGCGTGTGCTATGCAGTAGCGGCTTGTCAGATTTGGCAGCGTCACCTGCGCGGAAGCGGGTGGTATTTCGTACCGTTTCGGTATGGTTTCACTGGAACTTGGTTTTCTAATGGAGACTGGAGATTAAAACATGCGGATTCCGTCATCCGTTTTCGCGGCCGGCCGCCCCGCTTTGGGACTGGTGGTAGTGGCTGCATCGTCGCTCATGGTGAGCGGACAAAACAGGGCCACATTCGACGCTCACGACAAAGCGGCGTATGCGCCTGAAGCCATGGTTCAATACGTCAACCCGGGGCTGGTCTATAGCGTTGTCTCGACGAAGATCGCGTCCGACGGTACGATCAGCGTCGATTACAAGGTGACGGACCCCAATGGCCTCGCTTTGGATACGGCGGGCATTCAGACCCCCGGAACCATCTCGAGCAGCTTTATTCTGGCGTACATTCCCGCCGGGCAGTCCCAGTATGTTTCTTACACTACTCGCGTGTCGACGGCGGTGACCGGGGGCGCCACCGCGACCCAGGCCACGACGGATTCGGGCGGAACCACCTCGACCGTCGCCGTCGGCGAGTATATCTACACATTTAAGACCAAGGCGCCGACAGGTTACAATTCCCCCGCCACGCACCGCCTCGGCATTTATGGTTCGCGGAACTTGACGGAATGGGACCTGGGCACGAACTACGCCTCCATCACGTTCGACTTCGTGCCGGGCGGCGGTACGCCGGCGCCGCGAGATATCGTCCGGACGCCGGATTGCAACGCATGCCATAGCTCGCTGGCATTCCATGGCGGTTCGCGCCGGGGTGTGGATCTTTGCATCATGTGCCACACGCCGCAGACCACCGACCCCAACACCGGCAACACGCTCGACATGAAGGTAATGGCCCACGCGATCCATATCGGCACGTCATTTCCTACCATCGAATCCACCACTCCATACTCGATTGTCGGCTTCGGGAACGCGGTGGACAGTTGGGCGACGGTGGTATATCCGCCCGATGTGCGGATGTGCAAGACCTGCCACAATCCCAACAACGGCGCGGCTCAGACCAACGCCTGGCTGACCACTCCCAACCGGGCGGCTTGCGGCTCCTGCCACTCCAACGTCAATTTCGTAACCGGTCTCAACCACGTCGACCTGCCGGAACCGGACGATTCGCAATGCGCCGAATGCCATATTCCGCAGGGCGAATTGGAATTTGACGCGTCCATCATCGGCGCGCACACGATTCCCGAGTATTCCACGACGCTTCCGGGCATCGTGGTGACGCTGACTAAAGTGGTTGGGGTCGCCGGGCAGAAGCCGACCGTGTCCTTCACCGTGCTGACCAACGCCGGCGCCGCGATACCGATGAGCCAGTTTATTGCGAATGGCTCGTTCTCGCTGACCATGACCGGCCCCACTACGGACTACGGCGCCATCAGTTTCGGCTCGGATACCACTTCCACCCCCGGGTACGTCACCGAATCCGCGACCGGCGCCACCTGCGATACCAAAGGCAACTGCACCTATACCTTCACCCACGCGATTCCGGCCACCGCCAAGGGCACTTACACGATTGGCGTCGAGGCCCGCCTCAGCGCCACCCTGCTGGCCGGCACCACCGAGCAGCAGACCGCTCAATACAGCGCCCACAATTCGGTCATCAACTTCTCGGTGGATGGCTCGGCGGTGACGGCCCGGCGCACGGTGGTGCTCGAAGCCAACTGCAACAAGTGCCACTCGGACCTGGAGATTCACGGCTCGCTGCGCAACGATGTCACCTATTGCCCGGTGTGCCACAACCCGTCCAACTCCGACTTCACCACGCGTCCCACGGCTGTCGTCGCCTCCGACGCGTCCCTCCCGCCGCAAGGCATCAACTTCGCCCTGATGATCCACAAGATCCATTCCGGGGTGAATGTGGCGAATAATTACAACGAGTCCTACATCGTGGTCGGGCATGGCGGCAGCCACAACGACTTCACCACCCCGCCTCCCGGCTCGGGCGTCCTGTATCCCGCCATGACTCCGACCGGCGGCGTTTCCGACACCACCATTTGCGAAATGTGCCACGCCTCCGGCACGGAGAACGTGCTGCCTATCGGCAAGCTCGCGGTGACCGATCCGCAGGGGATCGAGACTCCCGTGCCGGCCACCACGTCGGCCTGCACGTCTTGCCACCTGGACACCAACTCTTATGCGCACGCCAACGCCAACACCGATCCCAAGTTCGGGGAAAGCTGCAGCGTGTGCCACGGAACCGGCGCCGATTTCAGCGCGTCGCAGGTTCACGCCGGCCTATAAGCGCTTTACCATTAAGGAGATGACGACCCTATATTGGTTGCCGGCTCAGGCCGGCAATAACCAGGGGGCGCGCCGCTTTCGAGTGGCGCGCCTCACGGCGTTTCTGGCCGTCTTGGCGCTGTTCGCCGTGGGGCCGGGCCGCGCCCGGAACGCTCCCCCCGCGCCGCCCGCTGCGGCTGACGAAAAAGCTCCGCCGCCGGCGGACAACAAACCGGCCGAATACGTCGGCTCGGAAACTTGCGCGGGATGTCACGAGGATATTTCCAAGGCCTTTGAAAAAAACCCTCACCACCTGGTGGAAACCTCCAAGAAATACAAGTTCGATACCAAGGCTTGCGAATCGTGCCACGGCCCGGGAAGCAAGCATGCCGAATCAATGTCCGCCGCCGATATTCAGAACCCCGCCAGGCTCAAACCCGCGGAGGCCGACCGCCGCTGCCTCACCTGCCACCGGAACCAGCCCACCCAAGCCGGCCGCATCGATAGCAGCCACGCCCGGAATGAAGTGGCCTGCGTGGCTTGCCACTCCATTCACAAGAACGGGCCGAACGGCCTGGTGGCGCGCAAGGCGCCGGATATCAACCGGCTGTGCGCCGGCTGCCATCCCGATGTGTGGGCGAGTTTCCAGCAGCCCATGCGCCACCGTTTGCCGGAAGGCGCCATGTCGTGCGTGGATTGCCACAATCCGCATGGCAGTTTCCTGCCCCACGGCATGCAAACGTTTCGCGCCAATGAGCCGGGATGCCTGAAGTGCCACGGCAATCTGGCCGGGCCCTTCACCTTCGAGCACGCACCGGTGCGCATGGAGGGCTGCACGGCGTGCCACATGCCGCACGGGTCTTCAAACCCCCGCATGTTGACCCGCAGCCAGGTGCAGTTCGTATGCCTGGAGTGCCACTCGAACCTGCCCGTGCCGAATCCGGCCGCGAACACGGCGCTGGGCGGCGTGCCGCCGGCGTTTCACGACCTTCGCAGCCCGCGGTTCCAGAACTGCACCTTGTGCCACCAGAAAGTGCACGGCTCATACGTGGATCGGGGGCTGCTGAGATGAAATACCTGCTTGCGTTCCTCATCGTCTTCACGGCCTGGGCACAGGCGCCGGCCGGCGAAACGGTGCAGGTTCCGGCCAAAGCGGACGCGCCGGCGCCGGCGCCGGCCAAAGCGGACGAAACGGCGCCCGCTCCCGCTAAAGCCGACGCAGAGGCCGCCAATCCGGCCCCCCCGGCCGAAGACTGGCTGACCGGCGACATCGATTTCGGATATCGCTTCCGCACTGACGTCCGGGGCAGCCTCGATACCTACCGCAGCGTAGTGGATCTGCCCGCGGGACCCCGCGTCTTCGGTTTCAGTTTCACCATCGAAGACCCGAAAAAACGGTTGTTCGACCGCCTCGATGCGCGCAGCTACAACTGGGGCGATCCCAACAACACCGCGCACCTGGACGCCGTCAAGCACAAGATCTACGAGTTCCGTTTCGATTATCGGAACATCGCTTACTTCAACGCGCTGCCCTCGTTCGCCAACCCGCTCGCGCCGGCCGGTTTCGACGAGCAATCGCTCGACCTGCGCCGCCGCAACGTGAGCGTCGGTCTCGATCTGCGGCCCGCCAGCCACATTGTGCCGTACCTGGCCTATGACCGGAACTCCGGGCAAGGCACGGGCGTTTCCACCTGGGTGCAGGACGTGGCCAACGAGTACGCCGTGCCCACCGAATTTCGCGACGGTACACAGAACTACCGGGGCGGCGTGCGGGTCGAGTACAGCCGGTTCCACGTGACGCTCGAAGAGGGCGGGACGAGGTTCAAGGACGACGAATCCGCGTACGATGCCGTGCCGCTCTCGGGCGACCGCACCGGCACGTTGCTGGGGACCGCGCTCGACTTGACCAATCTCCAGGAGGCCTACGGAATCCGCGCGCGCAGCTACTATTCCAAGGTTCTGGCCACCGCCAGCCCGTTTCGCTGGCTCAACCTCTCCGGACAGTTCCTGTACAGCGAGCCGAAGACGGACGTCAACTATATGGACGTGGCGACGGGCAATTTCGCGCTGGTCGCCTCGCTGCTGTTCTATAACGGGCAAGTGGATACCACCACGGGCGCGGCCAACAAGCCGCACGTTTCCGGCAATGCCGGCTTCGAATTGCACCCCTTCCGGCGTTTCCGGATGGTGGAATCCTGGACCACGGACCGTTACCACGACTCCGCCTACGCCACCATCGCCCAATACCTGCTCATCGGCGCCGGAACATCGACGCCCACCTCGGCGCTCACGACCGGCGACCAGGTAGTGAACTACAACCAGACCCAGACGGACCTGTTCTTCGACCTCTGCTCGCGCATCACCCTGCGCGGCGGCTACCGCTACGCGTGGGGCGACGCCACGGCGCTGGCGCCCCCGCTGAGCCAGTCCGGACTTTTCGAATCGGGCAAGCTCAACCAGCAGGTGGGGATCGGCGGCTTCACCGTCCGGCCCATAAAGAAGGCCTCCATCACCGGCGAGTACGAAGGCGGCTCGACCACCCACGAGTACTTCCGGACCAGCCTGTACGATTTCAACCGCCTGCGGCTTCGGGCGCGCTACCAGGCGACCGAATCGCTGTCGTTTCAGGCCAACGTCAACTGGCTTCGCAACCGGAACCCGTCGCAGGACATCGAGCTCGATTTCAGCAGCCACGACGCTTCGCTCTCGGCGCAGTGGAGGCCGAGCGGCGCCAAGTGGATCTCGGTGCTGGCGGAATACGACCGCTCGACGCTGAACTCCCAGATCTCCTATTTGATGCCGCCCTTCCTGTCGCTGGGCTCGTCATACTATGAGGACAACGCCCACCTGGCGACCTCGGCGATTGAAGCGACCATCCCGGGTTTGAAGGGACATGCGCCGAAGCTTATGGCGGGAGGGTCTTTCAGCGTCGTCGACGGAACCCGGCCCTCGCGCTTCTACGAGCCGCTGGCCCGCCTGTCCCTGCCTTTGCTGAAGAAGGTATCCTGGAACACAGAGTGGCAGTGGTACGGGTTCAACGAAGAACAGTTCCTGTATGAGGGGTTCCGGACACACCTGTTCCAGACCGGCCTCAGAGTGTCCAGATAGGAGGGATCGCCATGTCGATGCTTCGCATGGCCGCCGGCGCGCTGGTTGCCTGGAGCGCGCTGGCTGCCGGCATTGTACCCGGCGACGCGCGCCGCGGAGAGCAGTTATTCCAATCCGAGCGGTGCATTGAGTGCCACAGCGTGAACGGCCGCGGCGGCGCGACCGCTCCCGATCTGGCCAAACGCGTGGACCGGGACTACACGCCCACGGTGATGGCCAGCCTGATGTGGAATCATGCGCCCGACATGTGGGCGGCCATGGAGAAACGGGGCCTCGCGCGCCCCGCGCTCACCCAGGAGCAGTCGGCCGACCTGTTCGCCTACTTCGTCTCGGCGCGCTATTTCGAGAAGCGCGGCGACGCGGGGCGCGGCAAACAGGCATTCGCCGCCAAACACTGCGCCGATTGCCACGGAATCTCGAGCGCGATCTCCGGGGGCGGCCCGCCGGTGGCCAAGTGGGAGTCCCTGGCGGACCCCGCCGCGCTGGCGCAGCAGATGTGGAACCATGGCGCCCAGATGAAGCAGGCGTTCGAGCAAAGGAAGCTGGCGTGGGCGCAGCTTTCGGGGCAGGAGCTGGCCGATATCCTGGTCTATTTGCAAAACCTCCCGGAAACCCGCGAGCTGAAAGAGAACTTCCAGTTTCCGCCCAGCGATTCGGGGGAGAAGCTGTTCGCCTCCAAAGGCTGCGCCGGGTGCCATACCGGCAAGAACGCGCTCGAAACCAAGCTGCGCAATCAGACCCTCACCGAGATCGCGGCCGACATGTGGAGCCACGAGCCGAACGCGACCAGCCCGCCGGCCACGTTCTCCCAGGAGGAAATGCGCGAGCTTCTGAGCTACATCTGGGCGCGCCAGTATTTCCGGGGCGGCGGCGACGCGGCGCGCGGGAAGAAGGTCTTCGCCGAGAAAACTTGCGGATCGTGCCATGGACAGCCGGGCAGCCCGGCGCCCAACCTCGCCAAAGGCAAAGACGCCTACTCGGACATCACCATTGTCTCGTCGCTGTGGCAGCACGGCCCGCGCATGTTAGGGACCATGCAGCAGCGCAAAGTGGCCTGGCCGCGCTTCACCACGCGGCAGATGGCCGATCTGATCGCCTATCTGAACTCGCTGTAGGGCCCCAACGCTGTTCGCTTAGTACATCTGTTCGCAAGGACGGTGGCTAAGTTCCCTACTTCGGATCGATCAGAAATGTGGGCGCGATGCCGGCCGCGAAGGTGAAGCCCGCCTTGCCGGTGGAGAGCCAGCTCGAGCAGCCCTGCACCTTGCCCAGGTAGGCGTGCGGGTGCACGTCCACCTGCATTTCGCGGAACTCCAGGCTGCCGAAGCTCATGAGCGGGAACACGGACCGGGCGGGCTCGACCCGTTCCTGCGCCACGTAGGGCGTGCGCACGGCCTGCTTGAGGGCGCGGTCCCAGGAAGCGGCGTCCATCTCCCAGCCGAAGTAGCTGTGCTGGTCGCTCGAATCGTCGTTCGGTTTGAGGGTCAGGCGCTCGCGATTCTGGGAGAGGAACTCCGGCAGGTCCACCACGCGGTCGCCATAGCTGGTCTTGGCCGCCGCCACCAGGCGCGTCCACGGCACGTGCTCGCGAATGGCCTTGCGCTCCGCGGCGGGGAACTTGGCCGTCAGCGTCTCGTCCGTGAGCAGCCCGAACATGGCCTTCTTATGGGCCAGCTCCGAGCGAAAACTGTTCACCACGCACACGGCCCGGTCGCGGTAGGCCTGCACCAGCGGATGGGTCAGGTCGAACCGCAGCAGGAACTCCTGCACGCCCAGGCGCCGGTAGACCAGGTCGATTTCGAACGAGCCCTTGCGCAGCACGCCGTTGCGATACTCGAGCTGCTCGGGGGTGACGATCTCGACGGCGTAGCCCTCTTCGCGGAAGGTGTCGCGGAACAACTCGAACTCGCTCTGTCCGGAATGGTAGGCGGGGCGCAGCTCGACGATGGCCATGTTCGGCGTCTTGGCGCCGCCGAACTGCTTGTACGCCTTGAGCAGCGCCTGAAGCAGGTGTTTGCGGCTGCCCACCCGCGTGAGCGCGTATTTCTTGCGGAACTCCTTGACCGGCGGGGCGTCGAAGAACAGGTCGGCCAGCGCGTCCGCGTAGCCCGCTCCGGTGGGCGAATCGGCGTTGTACTGGACGAAGTGCGGGCGCCCGTTGGCCATGTGGGTATCGAGGCGCGCCGACACTTCCAGGGCCTGATATCCGGGGTCGATCGCGGCCAGCATCTTCTCGGCGGGCAGCAACTCCAGGCGGGCCAGCAGCGCCGGGCTGGCCAGCACCATCTGCTGCATCCGGTCGATGGCCGCGATCAGGGCCTCGCCGGTTCTCACCAACGATTCATACTGGCGCCGGGTAAGAAAATTCGGCCGCAGAAATGGGCACACCAGGCGCCCGCCAGCGGAGAGATTGCCGTTCTCCATGCGCTGGTGCAGGGCCTCGGCCCAGGAGAGGTCGCGGTAGGGACCGCTCTCCAATAGTTTGTTGTACTTGACGACTGCTTCGTCCAACAGGGACATTTGCGACTTGGAAACCGTTCTATAGTCGAGTATCCCACAGAAGTGCGCAAAACGATAGGTTTTGGAATCTCTCTGATCGCGTAAATCTTTTTTTATCAGTCACTTATCGACATTTATCGCGTTACGTACAGGGCGTTTCTCCGGGCTTCGGGGCCACCGAGGCTGCTTGGGGAGCGGGCCTCCCGGCCGGGCACGCCGGGGTTCTCGCCAACGAGGCGCAGGGGGCTGTCGGATTCCAGGAATCGCGGTCAGACCACTGTTCTTTGGCGCTGATTCCAAAAGCCTTATATGGCGCACGCACTCGTGGGCTCCGTGTCGAGACACTCTTATCGACACATACGGACAGTCTGTCGGAATCAAGCGTCGGCACGAGTGCCGACGCGGCACGCACGAGTGCGTGCGCCACACCATCATTAGTTTTACAGGACCTCTTCGGACCAGTTCTCCAGCACCTGTTTGAGGCGGGTCATGAACTGGTCGGCCAAGGCCCCGTCGATCAGGCGGTGGTCGAAGCTGAGCGATAGGTGGCAGATGGAGCGGATGGCGATAGCGTCGTCCACCACCACGGGGGTCTTATCCACCGTCCCCACTCCCAGAATCGCCACCTGCGGCTGATTGATGATGGGCGTGCCCAGCAAGCTGCCGAAACTGCCGAAGTTGGTAATGGAGAAGGTGCCGCCTTGCACCTCGTCGGGCTTGAGCTGCCGGGAGCGGGCGCGGGCCGCCAGATCGACGATGGCGCGCTGGATGCCGAGCACGTTCTTTTCGTCCGCGCCGCGGATCACCGGCACGATCAGGCCGTTTTCGAGTGCCACCGCGACGCCGATGTGGATCTCGTTGTGATATATGATGTTGCCGCCGTCGAGGGAGGCGTTGAGCAGGGGAAACTCGCGCAGCGCCACGGAGGACGCTCGCACGATGAACGGCAGGTAGGTCAGCGAGAAGCCGTAGCGCGCCTGAAAATCGGCTTTGTGGCGCTCGCGCATGCGCGCAACGCGGGTCATATCCACGCGGTGGATGGTGGTGACGTGGGCCGAGGTGCGTCGCGAAAGCAGCATGTGCTCGGCGATCTTGGCGCGCATCCCGCTCAAGGGCTCGATGCGCGTGCGGGCCTGGCCGGAGGGTGGCAAAGGCGGCGGCGCTGGCGCGGCGTCTTCCATCGGCGGCGCGGGCGCCGGGGCTGCCTGTTGCGCCAGGTACGCTTCCACGTCCTGCTTGGTGATTCTCCCTCCCGCGCCGGTGCCCTTTACGCGGCCGAGGTCGATCTGGTGCTCGCGCGCCAACTTGCGCACCAGCGGGGAAAGCGGGCCGGCGGGCTCGCTGGCGGGCTCCGGCGGCACCGGCGCCCGGTCTTCCACCTGAGGCGGTTTAGCTTCGGCATGGGGCGCGGCCGGCTGCGGCGGCGCCGCGGCGCCGTCCTCCTCGATTCGCGCCACCACGGTGTTGATGCTCACCGTCTTGCCTTCCTCCACCAGGACTTCAGCCAGCGTGCCGGCCGCGGGGGAGGGAATCTCGGTATCCACCTTGTCGGTGGAAATCTCGAACAGGGGCTGGTCGCGCTCGATCCGCTCGCCGGGCTTCTTCAGCCACTTGGTGAGGGTCCCTTCCACAATGCTCTCGCCCATCTGGGGCATCACGACGTCGGTCATGTCAGTTCTCCTACCGGAGCTCGCTCACCGCTCAGCATCTCACATTCGAATACGCGGCCGAAATGTCCCGCCAGGACGGTGGCAACCTCGGCGAGGGCGGCGTTCGATCCCAACTGCGCCATGGAAGTCACCGGCCTATTGAGGCCGCAGGGGACGATGTACTGAAAAAAGCTCAGGTCCGTGTTCACGTTGAGCGCGAAACCGTGGGAGGTCACCCAGCGGCTGATGTGCACGCCGATGGCGGCGATTTTGCGCTCCTTGACCCACACTCCGGTGAGCTTGGGAATCCGGCCGGCGGCGATTCCGAAATCCGCCAGCGTATCGATGATGGTCTGCTCGACGGCGCGCACGTAAGCGCCCACATCGCGCTTCCACTCGCGCAGGTCGACGATGGGATACCCGACGAGCTGGCCGGGGCCGTGGTAGGTGACGTCGCCGCCGCGGTCGGTGGGATAAAACGCGATGCCGGCGCGGTCCAGGACATCCTCGCTGGCCAGCAGGTGCCTCAGTTGGCCGTTGCGGCCGAGGGTGATCACGTGGGGGTGTTCGAGCAGCCCAAGCTGGTCGGGGATTTCGCCCCGCTGGCGGGCGGCCACCATTCGCCGCTGCCATTCGAGCGCCTGACCGTAGTCCATGCGCCCCAGCTCGCGCAACTCGCATTTACGCATTGTCATGAAATAACCATTCCAACCGCTCCCTGACGGTCGCGGCTCGCCAGGATCTTGGCGCCCGCATTGGGACTGGCTATTTCCCGTCAGGCATTTAGGCATTGATCGAGAGACCGTAGACCGCGTTAAACGCCTCGCCCAGCGCTTCATAGAGCGTGGGATGGGCGTGGATGGCTTGCATCATCACATCGACGGTGGCCTCGGCTTCCATGGCCGCCACGGCTTCGCCGATCAGCTCATAGGCTTCCGGCCCGATGATGTGAACGCCCAGGATTTCCCCGTAAGTCTCGTCGCAGACCACCTTGACGAAACCCTCGTGATGGCCAAGAATGGTTGCGCGGCTGTTGCCCGCGAAGGGGAAGCGGCCGACCCTCACCTTATGGCCCTGCGCGCGCGCCTGCGCTTCCGAAAGCCCCACGCTGCCGATGCCCGGCTCGGTGTAGGTGCAGCCCGGGATGCGGTTCCGATTGATGGGAACCGCAGGTTTGCCGGCCATGTGCGCTACCGCGATCATGCCTTCGCGGGTGGCCACGTGGGCCAGTTGCGGCGTGCCGGCCACCACGTCGCCAATGGCGTACACTCCGGGCTCGGCGGTCTGCTGGTGGGCGTCCACCAGGATGAAACCACGGTCGAGCGCGACGCGCGTGTTCTCGAGGCCGATGTTTTCCGTGTTCGGCTTGCGGCCCACCGCTACCAGCAGCTTTTCGGCTGCGATGTCCTCGCGCTTGCCGTCCTTGGCGACCAGCGTCAGTTTCACGCCGCCATCCGCCTGGCGGATGTCTTCGGCGCGCGCGCCGGTTTCCACGCGGATCCTCTGCTTGCGGAAATTCCGTTCGAGCTCCTTGGAAATGTCCTCGTCTTCCACCGGGACGATGCGCGGCAGCATTTCGATCACCGTCACTTCCGTCCCGAACCTCTGGAACATAGAGGCGAACTCGACTCCCACCGCACCCCCGCCGATCACCACCAGGCTGCGCGGCACGGCCGTGAGGTCCAGAATCTCGATGTTGGTGAGGATGTTCGCGCCAGCCGCGAGTCCGGGCAACAGGCGCGCTTCCGAGCCGGTAGCCACGATGATGTTGCGGGCTTCGAGCGTCTGCCGGCCGGCGTCCGATTCCACCTCCACCTTACCGCCGCCCTTGAGCGTGGCATAGCCCGCGATGCGCTCCACCTTGGCGCGCTTGAGCAGCATCTCGACGCCTTTGGAATGCTTGGAGACAATGCCGTCCTTGCGGGCTTTGACTTTGGGGAAATCGAGGCGCGGGTTTTCGCACTGGATCCCCTCGGCCTCCGAATGGACAAAGCGCTGCCAGACCTCGGCGGTCTGGAGCCACGCCTTGGTGGGAATGCAGCCGACCAGCAGGCACGTGCCTCCCAACCTGGGCTGTTTTTCGATCAGCGCCGTCTTCAACCCATATTGGCCGGCGCGAATGGCCGCGGAGTAGCCGCCGGGGCCGCTCCCGATAACAATCAGATCATAGGGCACTTCTAATATTCTATCCGCAGGGCCGGCCAGCGGTTCCATGGATGCTATGCCAGCAAGTGTATTCCGCTTACGGGGTACGCCGGAACGCCGTGGCTATACGCCCACTGAAGAAGCGGCCCGTCGTCGCTGATCAGGGTGGCTCCGATCGACTCAGCGACGTACAGCAAGCCGGCATCCGCCGGGCCAAGTTCGATCAACGCCTTGAGATAGGCCGCGTTCGCGGCGAGGTCCATAAGGCGGCATGGCAGCTCCTCCATGGCGAACTCCTGCACAAGCGAGACGGCGCTTCTCCTGGCAGCCTCCCGGTTGTCTCTGAGCCATCCACGCCGGCAGTTCAGCGTCTCCGCGATTATGTGCTGCGTCACCATTCGGCGCGCCACGCTACAGAAGACCTGCCACAAGTCGTTGAACCGCTCCGTGGGCAGGCCGTCGTCGCGCCCGCGGGTCTCGACGAGAAAGCGCTCGCGCCGTTGAACCGATACGTTCGCGCAGACGCAGTGGTTGTAGACCAGCAAGAGACTCAAGACGTTGGCGTCGAGGGCGAGCCGCACCGATTTGGGCCGGTAGTCGCGCGCCATCAGTCCGAGCTCGTTACCTCGGCCACGATAGGTACATCGAATTCCAGGGAGAGTTCGGACCGGATTGTCTTCAATGCGCCGGCCAGACTGACCACGGCCTCCAGGAGCGCCTGCCCGCATTCGTCCGTGGCGTAGCGGCGAGACGCGAGGCCGGGATCATTGAGGACGGAGAAGAATCGTTCATGGAATTGGTTCCACAGGCGCGCCGTGCTGTAGAAGTCCGGATTCTCGCGAACGTTATTCACAAGGTATTCGGCGACGCGCCCCTTGAATTGCTCTTTCGTCGAGAGCCCTCCGAAGTGACTGCCGAACTCGCCGCCGAGCGCCACCGGCGTCTCGGCCTCGACGCTGTCGAACACCTCCTCGAAACGCGGGCTCGCCACTATGGCGGCGTGAAACTCCCCGCACTCTCGCGCCAAACGCTCCGTCTGGCGGTCGTGATCGCCAATAAGAGCGTTTATGGCGGGGAAGAACAACAAGATCTGGTCGAGGTTCTCGCGGGCGCTGCCGGGCAAGTGTTCCGCGAGCGGCGCCAGGTACTCAAGGGAACCCAGGTGGAAACGGTACGTCCAGTCTCTGCGTTCCAGGAACCTCCGCTCTTGCTCCAACCCCCGAATGGCATAGTGAAACACTGTGTCGAACCAGGCGCGAACGATGTTGGGTCCGTAAGTGGGCTTCTTTCGACCGTTCTTGGGGCTGGCTCTCATCGGCATCTCTTAAATATTATCCTGCAATTTCCGATGACCCAGGTAATCCAGGCCGCGGCCTCCGCGTCTACCATGGAAAAGACCATGAAGTTGTTGTTGATCATACTGATGCTGGCGCCCGCTTGCGGGTTCGGGCAGGGCAAAGCGCCGGCGCGGAAGACGGACTCCTCCAAGAGCCCCACGCCGGCCGCCGCCCTGGCGGCCAAGTACCCCATCGCCACGCTCGCCGTGGAGGGCAACCGGAAATACACGCGCGAACAGGTGCTGGCCGTGGCCGGTTTGAAGGTGGGGCAGGTGGTGGGGAAAGAGGAGTTCGAAGCGGCGCACGACCGGCTGGTGGCGACGGGCGTCTTCGAAACCGTGGGCTACCGGTTCGCACCCGATCCCAACGGGAACGGTTACGACGCGACTTTCCGGGTGACGGAGGTGGATACGCTGCCCGTGCGCTTCCAGGAGTTGGGCGTAACGGACAGCGATATCGAAAGCATGCTGCGCGCCCGCGATCCGCTGTTCACCATGGACGCGATGGCGGCCAACCGGCCGGTGATCGACCGGCACACGGCGTGGATTCAGGAGTACCTGGCTACCCGCGGAATCACCGAGAAAATCGCCGGCGGCGTGGCCCCCTGGCCCAACGAAATGGCCGTGGTCTTCCGCCCGGCCAAGAACCTGCCGGCCGTGGCCCAGGTGACTTTCGAAGGCAACCAGGCGCTTACCCAGGAAGCCCTGCGCGCAGCCATTGCGCCGGTGGCCGTGGGAGTGGCGTACACCGAGGAGAAGTTCCGGGAGCTGCTCGATTCCTCGATTCGCCCGCTTTACGAAGCGCACGGCCGCGTGCGCGTGACGTTTCCCAAGCTGCGCACAGAGCCGGCCACCGACGTGGTGGGCGTGCACGTGTTCGTAACCGTGGATGAGGGAAACGACTACAAACTGGGGAAGGTGGGGTTAACCGGGCCGACGCCGCTGCGGGCGCAGGACCTTATTAAAACCGGCGAGTTCAAGACCGGCGAGGCGGCCAATTTCGACCGCGTCAACGACGGGATCGAGAAGGTGCGTAAAGCCCTGCGCCATGCGGGCTACCTGGATGCGAAGGTTACAGCGGATCGAGATGTTCACGACGCCGAGAAGACCGTGGACCTGGCGCTGCGGGTGGATGCCGGCGAGCAGTATCTCATGGGCAAGCTGACGGTAGTGGGTTTGGATCTCAATGGCGAGGCCGAAATCAACCGCATGTGGACGATTAAGGAAGGCAAGCCCTTCGACGCCGAGTATCCCGACTACTTTCTGGCGAGGGTGCGGCAAGAGGGCGTGTTCGAAAACCTGGGAGAGACCAAGCCGGAGACCAAAGTGGACCACCAGAAGCACATGGTGGATGTGACCCTGCGTTTCGCCGGTGCGGCCAAAGGGCAGGGTCCGGAAAGACGGCGGGGAGGACGATAAACGGGTGGGACAGACCATCGATTTTCGTGGCCTGTCAAGCCTTTGGCGGCGGCTGTCTGCGGGGTGAATGACACTCTCGAAAATACACCCTAAGTGCTTGAAAACAGGTACAGGCTCCGGCGGCATTTTCATCGCTGCCGGTGCGCGATCCACGCCCATGGAAACAGACGACGAACACCGATCATCTGTGCCACCTCTGACTCGGCCAGGACTTACCGCTCCCTCACGGTCGTGGCTCGCCAGGCTCTTGAAGAGCCGCGACCGTCAGGGAGCGGTTGTCGGTCTTGTCGTAGCCGCGAAGCTGCACGTACAAACCGCCGATAACGAGCCGCGACCGTTAGGGAGCGGTTGTCGGCGATTGAACGGGCCATTTCCTTACCGGCCCTTGGAAAATACCCGCTATTTTTCCAGCTTCCACAGGATCTGCCGTAGCATGCCCAGCAGCACCGGTGCGTCGCGCGCCACGATGCCGATCCGGCGCACCAGGCGGCGGATCTTCTCTTCGGTGGAAGCGCCGGTTACGGGGTTTATGTAGCCGCTGCGGTCGAGCGCTTCCATCAGCATCACGGTGATCTGCTCGATTTCCGCGGCCTTGGCGGGTCTGTGCTTGTCAGGGCGGGCCTGGGTCGCCTTGCCGTCGCGCGCCAGTTCGTAGAGGCATAGCGCCACGGCCTGGCCGAGGTTCATCGAGAGATCGGCATCCACGGTGGGGATGCGCATCAGCCAGTGGCAGTGGCTCAGCTCGTCGTTGGTGAGGCCGAACTTCTCGGAGCCGAAGAGCAGCGCCACGGGGGCGTCCGCCAGGGCGCGTTTGATGAACCGGGCTCCGTATTCCAAACGGCGGATGGGGTGCTGCAAACCGCGATGGCCCACCGAAGTGGTGCCAATCACCAGGCGGCAATCGCCCACCGCGGCGGCTACGCTCGAACACTCCTCGGCGGCCTGGAGCAGCGGCGCGGCGCCGACCGCGGAACGCGCCTCGCGGTAGGCCACATCGTACGGATTCACCACCCGCAAACGGGCGAATCCGAAATTCGCCATGGCGCGGGCCGAGGCCCCGATGTTGAGCGGATTGCGCGTGGAGACCAGCACCACGCGCAGATTGTCTTTCCAATTGGGGGTTGCCATAAAATAACGACCGCAACCGCTCCCTGACGGTCGCGGCTCGACAGACCGCTATTGAGCCGCGACCGTTAGGGAGCGGTCAGCCGATACAAGTCCGTGACGGCGATGCTCTGATCGTAGCGTACCGGTGGCGCCCGTGCTAAGCTACCCAATCGGAGAGAAGATCATGCCACCAAAAGCCACCAAGCCGCCGGTGCGCGGCCGGCGTCCCAAAGCGGAAGTGCAGCAGGAGTTCGAGGAGATTCAATCGCGGGTGGAGGCCGAGCGCGAAACGGCCGACCCCAAGGCTGAAGAGTCCGCGCGCCTGAGGGAGACGGAGGTACGGCAGGCTGTCGCGGCGGTCACGGTGGAAGCCGTGGTGCAGCGGATCGCCGGCCTGGGTCTTGAAATCGGCAAGGCGCTGGCGGAGGTTTCGGGCAGGTTGGCCGAGGAAACGCAGTTGCTGGCGTCGCTGCGCGAGGCAGTGGCGCTCGAGCGCAAGGAACTCGACCGGCTGCACCAGATCGACGTGGCGGCCACCGCGCTCGATCAAATGGTGCAGGACTACGCGCGCGAAAAACAGCGGTTGGAGAGCGAAATCGCCTCCGCGCGCGCGGCTTGGGAAGAGGAATCGGCCAAGGCGGAGCGCGAGCGCAAGGAGCAGGAAGAGGGCCTCAAAAAACAGCGCCAGCGCGAGATCGAAGATTACGAGTACAAGAAAGTCCTGGAGCGCAAGAAGGCGCAGGACAAGTACGACGAAGACGTGCGCCTGCTGGAGAAGAAGAACGCCGAGAAGCAGGAGACGCTCGAAAAGGGCTGGAAGCAGCGCGAGGCGGCGTTGAAGGAGCAGGAGGAAGAGCTGGCGCGGCTCAAGAAGGAAGCCGAGGGCTTCCCGGCGCGTCTCCAGAAGGAAGCGGCGGCGGCGGCCGAGCAGGCGCGCAAGGAAACCGAAGCCCGCCTGGAGCAGCAGGCGCTGGGGCTGCGCAAGGATGCCGAGAGCGAGAAGCGCCTGGCCGAGCTGCGCATCAAGACGCTGGAAGAAGCCGCCGCGCGCCAGCAGGCGCAAATCGCGGCCTTGGAAAAGCAGCTTGCCGAGGCCAAACAGCAGGTGCAGGATATCGCGGTGAAGGCCATCGAGGGCGCGAGCGGCGCCAGGGCGCTGTCGCATATCAACCAGATCGCCATGGAGCAGGCCAAGAACCGGCCGCAGGGGTAAGCGGCCCTGGCGTGAGGGCGCACGTCTGAAAAGTGACGTAGAGACATCAGGCTGCCCTTGCTTCTGACCTGCGCTCCCAGAAGTCCTGAAAACGCCCGCTCAGTCGGCAGCAGCGCAAAGCGATGATGGCGTTGGATCCATG
>Ga0326727_10003145_pt1 | contig 53801 bp, 39 predicted proteins | sample MB2enrmetagenome_FD_207643 | JGI IMG/M metagenome (GOLD analysis project Ga0326727, IMG submission 207643) | Lab enriched peat soil microbial communities from McLean, Ithaca, NY, United States - MB29MY | ecosystem: Environmental > Terrestrial > Soil > Wetlands > Peat | place: USA: New York...
TCCTCTAACGTCCTCGGCCCGCCGCAGCCGCTTCGTCCAACCAGCGAGGTAAGCAGCGCGCCCGGGTTAAGCCTCTCAACATTCCCAACCGCTCAGCCGGGCGCGCTGCCTACCTCGCATCCTTGTTCGACCTTCTGATGCTGGCCATAATCGCCTTTCAGCAATCCTTGAAACGACAGGTCCTCGTCCAACTCAGGCCAGTGGAGGCCGTACGGTGAAATCTCCATCCGGCCCAATTGCGCCGGCGTTCCTTGCGCCAGCCGAGGATTTCCGGCGACCGGGAAACGGATCTCGCTCCCGCTTACCATGGCGATAATGATCTGGCCGTCCCGAAAGACGGCTGACCGCGCACTATCGATTAAAACGCTCATGCCACTTCTCAATAATAAGCCCCTGATGCTCAGTCGCAAGCGCCTGGGCCTTCGCCAGATCTCGCATCTTAAGCCCTTGCGACTCGCGCAATTCCACTCCCTGCTCCACTTCGAAAACTGCCTCCCCCCCCGCCGTAGCGAACGTGAACATGTATGGGCCGGTGCTCGCTGCTGTAGATAAAGAATCTGTAGCCGTCTCTTTCGAAAATCTTCGGCACGTGCGCACATTAACGGCATCTTAACGGCTAGGCGAGTACATTTGTCGAACGGTCAGCTCACCGATGGCGGCCCCTCCCCGGCGCCCGAATCGCCCGGCGCCGTCGCGGGGCCGCTATTCGGTGGAGCGCCTGGTCGGGGCCGGTCGAACAGCGTCCCGCAAAGCCCTCCTGCTAGGCCACCCATGACCAATGCGACTGGAGAACGCTCGAAATAATCGAACCACTTCTCAGACTCTCCGGGGGAAAAAGCCACGTAGAGAAGCAGCAAGTCAGCGGGCACGATCCCGCCAATGAACAAACCACGGTTCCTGCGCGGTCCCCAGCAACTCCACCAGATAATGCAGAGTAACCACCAAAGCATCTGCGGCGCCGCATAGTAAACGAGATTACTCAGAATGTACTTCGGCGCATCCCAGCAAGTATAAAGCGCGACCAAAACCGGGACGCACCCAGCCAGCAGGAAGTATTTGAAAGGCTTCATAAGCCCCAACAACCCGGGTCAGGCGCGCCGGGCCGATGACCTCCGAATGCAAGCAAGTGCGCGACCCCGGCGTCGCCTGCACTCGGAGGGTTAGAAAGCGCTGCATCCAGTCCGCACGCGGAATTTCGCGAAAGCCAGTCAGTGCCCATGGCGCAATGCGTGATTAATGCAGTAACACAGGAGGCTAAACAAAAGCGCTATGCCCGCAACCAGCAAGAGGATCGGGCCACCGCTCTTGGCAGGCCGCAGGGCGGAAGGAACGAACGCCTCGCTTCGCGGATCAGCGTTGGGAGGCTGATAGCCCTGGTACGGCTGGCCACACAAATCGCAATTGGGGCAAGGCTCGCATGCGACGTGCACAACAGTTCCGCACTGGGCGCAGAACTTGCCTTCGTTGGAAAGTACTATATTACGTCCACAAACCTTGCACTTGTTGCCTGCAATCTGCATGAGGCCGCTTTTCTAACGACCAGGATGAGTCATGAGGAGGAGCGCGTCAACGGCGTCCGAATGCGGAACAAGCCTGAACGCGCTCCTCCTCATTGGCTCAATCCGCTGTTAAGCGCCGCCCTCATCCGCCGCCCCCTGCCCGGTCATCCCCAAGGTGTCCGGTGTCCCATGCAACGCCGCAGCGCATGCAGTCAAGCAGGCAGCGGAAGCGTGTTGTGCCCGGTATGTAATCCTGTCGCAGGATGAGGCGCTCGCCACACTGAGGACACCTGCGACGATAGAAGTGTGATCGAATGGTATAGAGGCCAACTACAAAGGCGATGGCAGCGGAACAGCCCGCAACCCAAGCGTAACCGGACACGCTCGAAACCAAGAACGCCAGCAGCATGGTGGCCGCGCAAGCGACATCCATCAGCATGAAGGCTCTGCGCTCTCCTGGAATTGGACGTTCTTCCATCACAGAACTCGCTAGGTGCTTAACGTTCCGGCCTGAGTGGTGCCGGGCTGATGACGCTCAGATGTAAACAGAACCGGCCAACCGGCATCCACTCCAGGCCGCTTGTTAGCTGCCGGTCTCATACTGTCTTTCTCCGACGTAGAAAATGCCAGACTGCTCCAACGGCCAAGCCATAAAGCGGTGAAGCCGGATATGCGACTGCCAGCTTTCCGGCGAAACGAAGCCAATCCACCACAACAACGCCGCCTGAGTACCCAATTGGGTCTATAGGCGGCAGAAAAAACATCAGCAATACATGCGGGTAGAACAGAAGCATGAAGAAGGTATTTCTAATCATCCCGCCCTGCCCCACGACACTCAATGCCTGAAGGGAAAAGATACCGTGAATCAAGAGGCTGGAAACAAGCACCACCGTCCAGAGTATTGCTTACCCGTTCTCATGTGCCGCCGCAACTAACGTGTTGGCTCAGGCACGCCGGGCCAGTGAGTCAGGGACAACAGCAAGGCGAAACCCGGCGTTGCCTGGAGCCAATGGTTCGCCTGTCCCTTCATCTGATGCTCACATTTCACTCGTAGAAATTCCCAGAATGCAAGATCTCCGCAAAGGCACGCCATGAAGCCTGCTCCGAAACCATCGGCTTGCCGGTGATTCCGGAATTACCTGCGGCCATGCTGACATGGCACCAAGAAATGCGGAGACGCTGCCGTTCCCCCAACCACGTGGACTCAGGTTCAGCTTCCCATCGGCTGTGCGTTCCGGCTCTGCATCGGCCGCCTCGGCGTCCTCGGCCAATGCTTGCACGAAGCGTAAGAACGACTCCTTCGAGTCAACCTTCTGTGCCATCTCGTAAAAGTTCATGCGGTGTGAGTCGTCCGAGCAGGCGAACAAGTAATGGGCCTCATATTGGACGTGTTGCGAGGCGTCATGGGGGGAGAATAAAGCTTTCCAAAGTGGTAGTCCATAAGCATTTCTGGGGGAAATGGGTTTTTATATTGGGACAGCAAAGGCGTCCAGGCCCCGCGAGGGGTTTATTCCAAACCCGAAGCTCAAGTTGCTGGAGCAGGTCGGCGAGGTGATGGGCTTTAAGCATTATTCCATTCAGACGGAGACGACGTATCGGGAGCGGAACAAGCGGTTCATCCCTTTTCACGGCAAGCGGCACCCGCGGGATATGGGGGCCGCGGGACATGGCCGGGTTTATCTGCCGTATGCAACGAGCCAGAAGTGTCCGGCGGCGGACCGGGAGTGGGGTTGGCAGTATGTTTTCCCGGCGGCGGGTTGTGCGCAGCCCGTTGGATGAGCGGAGAAATGCGCTGTAGCCTTTCCCTGCGGGAGCGGTCAACCGGTGCCCGGCTCTGGCGTTTAAGACCTAAAGTACGTGTCCGCGCGGATGATTCAGGCGCTTGTGCGGCAGGTCGGCAGCCAGAAGGGTTCTGTGCTGTTTCCGGTGGAATGGGTGGAGTAGCGCCCCCTCCCGCCCGCGCATACCTCCATAGCCTCCCGGGAGGCTCCGGTGCGGGCCGCTGGACGGTCTGGTGCAGGCTGAAATGAGCCGCCCGGCCGACCGAAGACATCATGGTGTTCGGCCAGTCGCCCTGCAACACCGGCCGCACTAAGCGCCGGAACGTCTCCTCCCTTGGCCTGCTGCCCCCTGGGATGGACGGGATGAGCGACATTACCGACCTCCATAGCGGCTTTAGAGAGGGGAGGATCGTCCGATGAGGAGGGCGACGCCCCGTTTTAAGGCCGCGCGATGACGTCAAGCGCGGCGGAAAGGTGATTGCGTTCTGCCCGCGAAACCCGCAAGGTCTGGCGCACGTGCCGCGCAAGGCGTAAGGCGCTTACATGGGCCTGACTGATTTCATATTGAACCTCGCCGGGGTCCTGCTCTGGCTAAGCTGGCGCTCGATCCGGTCTGACCCGCTGGTCAAGACGCGGCCGGCCACGCTGATCGGCACGCTGCGGCGCGCCGAGCCGCGCCGGATGAAAGGATGGCAGCTCCTGGCGGGTTTGGGAGCTCTGCTCGTGTTGCGGGCGGTGCTCTATCAGCAGATCGGCGCGGAGGCGGATTGGACCCCCAAGCTCGACTTGTTCTTTATCGTGCTGGCCTTCCCGAGCCGGCTTCCGCCAGGCCACTTCCTCCCCGCGTTGGTGTTTTCGTTGCTCAGCTTCGCGCGGGTTCTGATTATCGGCTATTTCTGGGTGCTGGCCCTGGTGGCCATCAACCGGCGCGACAGCGATCCTGACGCGTTGCTCAAGCTGCTTCGCCAGCACCTAGGTCCGGTACCGCGCTGGCCCTTGCTCCTGCAGGTGTTCCTGCCGCTCGCCTCGATCACGGGCCTGTGGATGGCCCTCCATCCATTGCTGGCGTATCTGGGGATTACCGACCATGTCCGCTCCTACGCGCATCTGGCGGAACAGGGCCTCCTCGTGGGCGTGGCGCTCTGCTTCACCTTGCAGTTCCTGCTGCCGGTGTTCCTGTTGCTGCACCTGTTCGCCAGTTACATTTATCTGGGGAGCAGTCCCCTGTGGGATTTCATCGGGGCGACTGCCCGGAATGTGCTGCGGCCCCTGCGCGGCTTGCCGCTGCGGATTGGACGGCTGGATTTGACACCGCTGGGCGGAGTCGTCCTCATCCTGATACTCTCGCACTGGTTGCCCAACTTCGTCGTGGCCCGCCTGGCCGAAAACAACATCATGCCCTGGCCGCAGTAGCCGGCGGTGACGCCACCCGCCTCAACTCCCCGCCGCTTTCGGCAGCTTGACCGTCACCGTGGTGGTGCTCCCGCGTTCGCTCTGAATGGACAGCGTGCCTCCGTGCAACTCGGTCAGGCGTTTGGCAATCACCAGCCCCAGGCCCAGCCCTTGCTGTTCCTGGATCTTGCGCTCGAACTGCATGTAGGCGCCGACCTTGGTGATATGCTCGGTCGAGAAACCCCGGCCCTGGTCGGTGACCGAGAGCGTGACCGCCTTGGGCACGCCCGCAAGGCTGACGCTTACCCGCCTGCCGGGGTCGGAGAACTTGAAAGCGTTCTGGACCAGCTCATCCACCACCTTGCCTAGGTAGTCCTCGGACATCGGCACAGGCTGGTCCGCCAGGTCCAGCGCCAAATCATCGGCCCGCCGGGCGGCGTTCGCCTGGTAAAGGGCGTGCGCCTCAATCAGTCTGGCGGGGGACGGCGTCTGTTTCTGGCGCAGGGCGCTGGCCTTCTGCGCATCGGCCCCCAGCAGCTCGATCTGCGCATAGATGAGGAAGTTCTCGATCAGGCGTTCGAGCCGTTTGCCCGAGTCGCGGATCACCTGCCCCATCTCGGCGACGTCCTTCGCGCGAAGGGTAGCCGCCTCGGTGGCGAGGATTTCGCCATAAGCCAGGATGCCGTTGAGGGGCGTGCGCAGTTCGTGCGGGAGCATCAGGCTGATGTTGTCGCGCAAATCGGCCAGTGTCTTTTCCGCCTCCTGGCGCAGCGCCTGGGCCTTCTTAAGCCGAGCCTCCACGGCCGCATACAGTTCCTCAATGGTGAAGGGCTTGGGCAGGTAATCGTCCGCGCCCAGTTCCATGCCGTGCCGCAACCCCGCGTTGTCCGCCAGGCCGGTCATGAGGATGAAGGGGATCGCCGCCGTAGCGGGTTCGTTGCGGAGTGTGGACAGCGTCAGATAGCCGTCCACCTGTTCCATGTTCACGTCGCAGAGGATCAGGTCGGGCAATTCCTTGCGGGCCTTGGCAACGCCCACCGCGCCGTTCTCGGCCTCGACCACATCAAAGCCCTTTTCCGCCAGGGCGAGGTGGATCATCTCCCTCAACCACTCTTCGTCGTCTATGACCAGTATGCGTTTCATTTATTGCCCGCGCCGACAGCCTGGCTGGCGGCCAGGGCGCATGATTACTCAAGCCGGTGTCCCAAAGCTGTGCAATGTCGGGACACCCGCCGCCCGTTTGTCCGTTGGCATTCAGGTGCGGGGCATTCTTACCCGGCTGGGGCTAGTCAGAAGCAATTCCTTTGCCCACCTGGCCAAGATGGCTCCTGCGTATCTCATCTCCCCGAGGGGGAGCCCCCCAACAGCACCATAACTTCAACCCGCCAGCGCCGCGGTCAAACCCAGTGTCGCCCAAAGGCCCCACGGGCCTGGTGCAACGCCAGGGGTCGAGGTCGGCGGCCTGGGAGGCAAGCTGCCGATCACAGGTGGTGGCTCGTCGGGAATGGAGTCGGCCTTTGCGCCGGTCAGATCCGCCAGGGACACTGCCGCGATGTCCTGCCGCACTAAGTCCGCGCCTTCCAATTGGGTGGCCGGGAAGGTCTGTGCGACCGCCACACAGCGCATGCCGGCGGCCTTGGCGGCTCGCACCCCATTCACCGCGTCCTCCACCACCGCGCATTGCGCCGGCACCAAGCCGAGCTTCCTGGCTGCAGACAGAAAAATGTCCGGCGCCGGTTTCTTCGACACCACATCATCCCCGGTCACTACCGCGTCCCAAGTCTCGGGGGGCAAGCCGATTTGCCGCAAGTTGGCAACAATCTTCACCTCGTCCGCACTGGAGGCGACCGCCAGGCGCAGCCTAGCCTGTCGGCAGGCGTGGACCAGTTCCACGGCGCCGGGAAAAGCCTTGAGCCGCACTGGAACGAGTTGCAGATAAATCTCGTAGGTCCTCCGTTTGGCCGAGGGAAGGTCCAACGGAAAGCCGTAATTCTCCGCCACGCCGCCGATATAGCGGTCTTCGCCCGTGCCGACGAACGGTAGGAAATCGCCCGGCTGCACCTCCAATCCCTTCTCCTTGAACATGGCAATGGCCGCGGCGTTGATCAACGGCTCGGAATCCGTCAGCACGCCATCCATGTCGAAGATCACTCCGCGGATGCCTGATTGCTCGCTCATGCGCCCAGCCTCAGGATTTCGGACCCGGCGTCAAGCCTCAGCTTGCGGCCAGCACCTTGCCCAGGTGCTCGGCGACTTCCGCCACGGGCAGCCGGGCCAGGCCTCCCGGGTGGCGAAGCACCCGCACCTTCCCACTCGGGGGCCGCCAGATTTCTTCCGCCGTGTCGCCCCACAAAACCAAACCGGGCAGGCCCACTGCCGCGCCGAGGTGCGAGATGCCTGAGTCGTGGCCAATGAAGGCGCAGCAGCCGGCCAGGCGGCGTGCTAGCTCCGCCAGCGGAAGGCTTTGCGCCACTTCCGAGCGGCCCGGAGGCAGCGCTGCCGCCAGACGTTGCAGCCGCACGCCTTCCGCCTCCCCGCCAACGATGAGCAGATCAAGGTTCGTGGTCTCGGCCACGTGCCGCAGTAGTCCCGCCCATTTCGCCTCCTCCCAGTTCTTGCGCTCACTCCCGCTGCCCGGATGGACCGCCAAGGGGCGCCGGGCCGGCGGGCCCAGGGCCAGTTGCAGGCGGGGAATTGGGTCGGCGTCGAAGATGGCCAGCCGTTCGAGCGGCTGCAAATAGACCTTCGCCGCAGGCAGCCCCGCCCTCTCGTCCGCTCGGTGCGGACCGGCGATAAACTGCGCCCCCGTGCACAGGCACACATTGGTCTCGAAGATGCCGTCCGGGTCGTACAGATAGGACACAATCAAGTCGAACTCGGAGAAATAGTCCGCCAAACCCTCCGCCAGTTCGCCGCCGCGGGCGAAAAAACCGGCGAGCGCGCCCGCTTCGATGGACTGCACCCGGTTAACCAGCTCCCCGGCCACGGCCAGTTGGGCGATGTGCGGGTAGCCCAGGACTTCGAGGTGGGCCACAGGAAACTGCCGGCGCAACGCCGCAATCGCCGGCAGGGTCAAAATGAAGTCGCCAATCGCTCCCCCGCGAATCACCAGAATCCTGCCCTGGAACGAATTCACTGCCGGAATACGGTCAGTCCGAGGGCCGCGATGAACAAGCCGAACACCAGCCGAAGTCCGCAACCCACCTTCGTCCGCTGCTCGGTTGCCGTGCCCCACGCCACGAAATCCCGCAGCCGCCACGGCGACACCGTAAACCAGATGCCGGCCACCACCAGAGCATACGCCCACGTCTGAATCACCAGCACCCAGTGCGTTTGCGTCAGCGCCGGGCGGCCCGTATCCACCATCAGCTTGGCCAACAGCAACAGCGACACCGCCAGACCCCGCACGGCCAGAAAATCCTGCACAAAAATGCACGCCCCCAGCCCCACCCCGGCGAACCCGGCGAACAGGACGTTCTTGTAGGAAGCAAAATCCGCGATGGACTCCTGGCTGAGGTTCCACAGAAACCAAACCGTGCCCAGCACCATCAGGGCAACCCCCCACGGCACCGAGCGCGGAAATCTCCGGGCCGCCGCGGCGAAGGCGGCGGGGTTCAGTATGCCATAGATCTGCGGCAAAGCCACGGCCAGACCCAGCACCAGGCTCAGGATTGAAAGATTCAGCGTCATGTCAGTAACAGCGCGGGGAGAATGGAATATGCCGGAGGGGGACGCAAGCCAGGATACTTCCAAGGAATTGGGCTGCGTGGGTCAATTCGTGTCGTTAATTTTAACGTCAATATTGTCAATTTTGTTGTTGCAGCAAATGCCCGAATTGCCTCATTCTACGTCCAGTAAGGCTTGCTCGGATAGGCTTGACACTAACCGATGGTCCTTGATATAAACGTCGAAGAAGAATCCAAAACGCGTGGAAGCTCCTATGAACGAGAAATTGACTGCGACAGCCCGGCCCGCTCCCAAGGCCAAACCAACCGGCGGTTGCTCCGTGATGCCCGGTTTCACCCTGATCGAACTTCTGGTCGTCATCGCCATTATCGCCATCCTGGCGGCCCTGCTCCTGCCCGCCTTGGCCAAAGCCAAATCTAAGGCGCAGGGTGCTTACTGCTTGAACAATACCAAGCAAATGGCCTTGTCGTGGATCATGTACTCGGACGACTATAATGGTAACCTCGTTTACAACCGGGATGGCGACAACGTCGGTAAGGACCAAGCCGACGCGGCTTGGACGGGCGGTTGGCTGGATTTCACCGCCAGCACGGACAACACGAACACCGATCTCCTGATTAACCACAACAGGTATCCCTACGGCGCCTACCTGGGCCCGTATGTTAAGACCTATAACGCTTTCAAATGTCCTGCGGATAACTCCACGGCCCCGATGGCCGGCGGGCCCAAGCCTCGCGTACGCAGCATCTCGATGAATTGCTATGTGGGCATGATGTCGCGCACTTGGACCGTCCCCAGCAAATACAAGCTCTGCACCAAGATGACCGATATCCAGGCACCGGTTTATATGTTCGTCTTCCATGACGAGCACCCGGACAGCATCAACGATGGCTGGTTTGCCACCGACCCGGATGTAAGGTACCAGATAGTGGATTTCCCGGCCAGCTATCATAACGGCGCCGCCGGCTACGCGTTTGCCGACGGGCACTCGGAGATCCACAAGTGGCGGGACTCGCGGACAACGCCCCCGTGGAGGCAGGGCCAAGATCTGACGTTGAATGTGAATCTCTCCGGCGACATTGACATCTTGTGGCTGGCCCAACACTCTGCCGGAGTGTACACTTACCCATAAGCCCGGCGGCAGCTTTTGGGGCAGGTCGGTCGTGGGACACGGTTCACAACGGAGGTTATTGTCCTCCGCCGTTCTCGCGGCACACGTCAAGTCGGTCTCTTGCCAACTGAATCAAGTGTGCATCGCCCGTGGCTCGAGCGAGTGCGAGAGCGGCTTGGGCTGATTCGAACGCAGCGCGGAATTGTCCTGCCTTCTCGTAATTCAACGACATCAAAACGTGGAGATCCGGGATGGTATCAATGTCGGGCTGCAACGATTTCGCGGTTGAATAGTGTTTTGCCGGCTCCTGGATTAAGCCCTGGGCGGCAAGCGCCAACGCCAGCAAATAATGGGCGCGGGCGTTTTTGGGATTGAGCGAAACCGCTTTGGTCAAGACGGTCGCTGCCCGTCCGGCCTCGCCGTTGGCCACCAGCGCCTCGCCGAGCAAAATATGCATATCAACCGGGTTGTACCGTCGGTCGAATCCCTCTGGCATTAGCTCCAGGGCCTTGGCCAAGTGCAGGACAGCCTTTTCCGACTCCCCTTGGTGCCTCAGCGCCATTCCCAGATCGCAATGGGCGCAGGCGTCATTCGGATTCAGTCGCAACGCCTCAGTGGTATGGGCCAGTCCTTCCTCCAGGTTTCGTTTGGTGTTATAGAGAAGATACCCCAGGCGCTGATGCGCGTGCGCGTTCTTAGGGTTAATGCTCAACGCTTTCTTGTACTCCTTGATCGCCGCATCCGCATCGCCGTTGTTTTCCAGGACATAAGCCGCGCGCGCATGCGAAAGGTCGTCCAGGAATTGCTGCTGGATCCTGGCAATGCTGCCAGGCAGTGTGTTGACAAACTCCGGAATATTGGCAGCGCGGTCCGGCGCTGTGAAATGCGCCAGCAGCACCGGTGGCGAGCTCTCCCCTTGCTCGTCAATATGCGTCAGGTACAGCCCGGTGTAGAGCGACTCGGCTTTGGAGGAAAACACCAGCCAGCGGCTGTTCGGCGACCAACTGTGCCACGAGTTCATGCGCGAGGTGTTGCATTGCAGCCGGCGTGCCGTGCCACCCCCGGCCGGGATGATGTAAAGCTCGCTGTCCGGTTGCAGCAGCATGTAACTCCGTGCCTGGCAAAAGACGATCCATTTACCGTCCGGTGAATACCTGGCGAAATAATTGCTCCGCCCGTTTCGTGATGCGCCCTCCAAAGGCTCCGCCTTCCCACCTTGTCCGTTATTGTAAGGTATTCGGTACAGGTCGAACAGGAATGGCTTTCCCTCGCGCAGGAACTCCGCGCAGTCCTGTTCGCTCAGTAGCAGGTCGTTTTCCGCCTCTTTGCTCCTCAGTTCGTAAGCTCTGGCACGAGCGAACACGATATACCGGCCATCCGGACTCCAACTGGGGTTGCTTTGGACATACTGGGGATCATCGGCACCGGGCAGAGATTGAAAGGTGCCACTGTTCCGACGGTAAATGGCCAGAATACCCCGGATGGGGAAAAACAGTTGCGAGAAGGCCAAATCGGGCTTGCCCACGAAAACCGATTTATCCTTTACCGTGCTGATCACGACTTGGCCATCCGGCGAGACCTGCGAGAGCAAACCATAGGTCTTTTGGTGGTCCTCGGGTCTGTAATTGTCCCAGGTCATTATCTCGCTGGAAGCGAGCACCATATTCTTGGCCACAGCCGTGATCACGTAAGACCCTTTGTTGTTGGCATAGTCCACGTCCATGCCCAGGGTGCGGCCATCTTGCGAGAAGGAATGGCAGTTGCCGCATACGGGCAACCCTTCCAGCACTACCGGGGGCGGTTCCTCCGCATCAATAGTCCCGAAGCGCCAACGAATGCGGGAGGGGTCCTTCACCGCGTCCAGAAACGGCAGGTTCACTTCCCGATAAAACAACGGCGCGCGCACCTCGTCTTTGGAAGTGCTAATGGTGATCTGGCCACGCGACAGAAGGTTGAAAGGTGCCGAGCGCTGGAGACCAAGCACTGTCACCTTAGCCCACTTTCCACGCGAGCGCTTTTTGATTTCCTGCCATTCCTGCGCCTGGGGCGTCCAATCCATCCGCTGACTGACAAAGCGAAGTCGGCGATCATCCCCGGGAAACTCTACCAAGACCAGCCAAGTGTCCGCCTTGGCTGCATCCTGCCACGCAAAGGTGCAAGGAGCGATCTCTGGAGGGAACAGTGTGTTATTGTGCGGACAACGAAACGTCAATTCGGGATAGTCCCGGCTTTCCTGATAACCCGCCAGGATCTGTTCGACTGGCAAACGCGGTGCGCATGAAATTCCCAGGAACCCCAATACTACAGGGGCAAAAGCTCTAGCGAGCATGCAGACCAAATTGGTCGCGAGCCTGCGCATAATAATCCGAGGAATTCTTCCCTCGAAGCCGGCCTGAGATCAATAAAAAAGGCTTCGGCACAATGATTCTCGTTGCAAAGACCACTCGAATTGTTGCAGTACTAACGCATAGGCTCGCTGGCTCGGCCTATGCTTAACATTAACCGACGGTTCTTAGTATGTATGCCACTTCAGAATCCAACCAAGGAATCCCCCCTCAACCGTCGGAACCTCGGCAGACATGCCTGGAGACACCCCTCGCCAAACTCGAAAAACCCCTAATTCGGAACCGCTGCGCGCGTTTCGGCGGTTCCGAAACCCCCCTCAGCGCGGCTGCCCGGCCGGTTCGAGGGCGGCGCGGCGCTCGCAATACTCGGCGCGTTGCTGAAGTTGGCTGGCCTTATGGCTCAGGCCGGCCTGGGCGGCGAGTTGGCGGCCCTTTTCGGCGGCCTTGAGGCCCTCCGCGTAAGCGCCCTGCAGAACGTAGTTGGCGCTCAGCACGTCGTAGAATTCGTGCAACCGGGCCAGCTCCGCGTGGCCGTGGATGGCCCGTTCGTAGAAGGGCAAGGCGGATTGGGTGTCACCCAGGTGGACGCGGGCCATGGCCATGAAGTAGTTGGCATCCGCGTTCTCGGGCGCCAGGAGCAAGACCGTCCGGAGAGAACTCGCGCAGGGTTCCCAGAGGGCGAGCCGGTATTGGGTCATGGCCAGGAAGAAATGCATCTCGATGGCGTTATAATTCGCGTCGAAGCCATTGGGCAGCAGGCGCACGGCCTCGGCCAGTTGATCGAGCGCATTTGTCCAATCGTTGCGGCTAAAGAGGATGAAGCCGAGGTCGTAGTGGGCGAAGGCATTGTGGGGGTCGAGGCGGAGGGCGGTCTGGGTATGGGACAGCCCCTCCCGGTACAGATGCTTGACATTGTAAAGCAGCAACCCGAGGTGCTGGTGCGCGTTGACGTTGTTCGGGTTCAGCGACAACGCGCGTCTATAGCTCTCGATTGCCCGGTCGGGATCGCCGCCACGGAAGAATTGGTCGCCCGCGCGCTCAAAGGAATAATCGTCGAGAAATTGCTCGTGGATTTTGCCGATGGCGTTTGGCGCCCGGGCGACAAATTCGGGGATGTTTGCCGCCCGCTCCGGGCCGACCAGATGTTGGAGCCAAACGGGCGGGCTGGCCTCGCCACGCTCATCGATGCGCGTCAAATAAAGTTGCGTATAGTCCGAATGCGCCTTGGAGGAGAAGACCAGCCAGCGGCCATCGGGGGACCAGGTGTGCCAGGAGTTCATGCGGCCCAGGTTACAGCCCAATCGCCGGGCCTCGCCGCCGGCGGCGGGGATGACGAAAAGTTGGCTGTCTGGCTGCAAGAGCATGTAATTGGAGGCCTGGCAAAAAACCAGCCACCGGCCATCGGGAGAGAATTTGGGGAAGAAATTGCTGCGCCCGTTGGCGGAGGCACCCCGCACCGGCTCAGCCCGGCCCCCTTTGCCCCCGTTGAAAGCCACTCGGTAAAGATCGTATTTGAACTCCTTGCCGCCCTCGAGGAATTCTTCGGCCTCGTCGGAGGTGAGGAGAACGCTGCCGGGATTGGGCGACTTTTTCAGTTCGGCGGCGCGGTTGCGGGCGAACACGACCCACTGGCCGTCCGGGCTCCACGTCGGGTTGCTCTGCACGAACGCTGGGTCATCGGCCCCCGGCAGGGACGAGAACTGCTTGGTCTGCCGGTCATAGACCACGAGAATGCCTTTGAGAGGGAAAAAGAGCTGCGAAAAGGCCAGGTCGGGTTTGGGGACGAAAACGGAGCGATCCTTGACGGTGCTGAGCACGTACCGGCCGTCGGGCGAGATTTGGGAGAGCAGGCCGAAGGTCTCCTGGCCGTCCTCGCGCCGGTAATCGTCCCAGGTAATGATGTCGCTGGTCGCCAGTCGCATCTCCGGGCCGGTCCGGGTAATGACATAAGAGGCCTTCTCGTTGGCGTAATCGACGTCCATCGCTAAAAACTCCCCCTTCCGGTCGAACGAATGGCAGTTGCCGCACACCGGCAGGTTTTCCAGGACGACGGGCGGCAGTTCCCCGTGGTCGATCGCCCCAAACCGCCAGCGAATCCGCGTCGGGTCCTTGACCGCTTCGACGAAGGGTAAATTGACCTCCCGGTAGAACAATGGGTAATCCACGGTCTCTCGCGCCAGGGTGAATCGAACCGAACCGCGGGCCTTGAGCCGGCGGCGCTCACCGTCCAGGGCGCCCACCACCACCTCGATCGGCCCTCCCTGGGCGGACGCCTTGACCTGCCGCCACACCTTCGCGCTGGGCCGCCACAATGGCTCGGTCCGCTCGAACCACCAGGCCCGCCCGCCCGCCTTCAAACCGGTCACCCAAATCTTCCCGGCCGCCGTGTTCGTCTTCCAGGCCACCACTGGTGGCGGGAAGTTCAGCGGCAAGACCGCCCCGGCAATCGGGTGTTGTATCTCCAGCGGCGGGTAATTGGCGGGGTCCTCCATCACTTCTCCGAGCGGAGAAGCCCGAAACCTCATGGAAATAGCCGTTGCGCCCCCCGCCAACAACAGGCCAGCCATTATCCACCACAATTGTCGCTTGGGCCTCATGAGCTCATTGGCACGATTGTGGCCGGGTGTCATAGAGTGTCAACAGCGAAGGATGTACTCAGGAAGCCAGGTTAGTTGGCCGGGGCCATGCGCTGCTTCACCCGATCAATGTCCTTCTTGTCCTCTGCCGAGGTGCACTGAAACGCCCCGGCGTGCCGATCCGTCCAAGTCATTCCGAGCCATTGGGGACTACGCAAACGGCCGAGCCAGCGTTTGATCACCCAATGGCCCTCGCGCCCCGGCTGCGCAGCCCGCAGCGTGCGCTCCCTGAGGTCGCAGTTAAATTCGGGCGCAGAGCCGCCTTTTCTCACCTGACTCCAGCTTTGGCGGCCGCTTCGGGATCAATTTGCATGAGGGCGATCGTAACCGCATGGCGCATATCCTTGTCCGGAGCCTTCAACAATGGAAGCAACCTCGGAACCACCGGCTTGGACAAACTGCCCATTTGGCCCAAGCCCGCCACGGCATTTTCGGGCACATCGTGTTGTGGATCGTCGAGCAAGGCCACGAGCAGCGGGATTATGGTTTCCGGTTCACTGTGAATTTGGCCCAATGCCAAAGCGGCGGCGGGGCGCGGCGCTCTGTCATTTCCTTTCAGCACTTTGATGAGGTCCGGAAGCGCTCCCTTCGCCTGCGGGCCGATCTGCCCGAGGGCCTGTACCGCTGCCACTCGCCGACCAGCAGCGACGGGAGAGTAGATCTGAACTCCCGGCAACGTGTTTAATTGGTCAATGAGAGCTAACCTGAAACGCGAATCGCTCGTGTCGTGGAACATGGTTTCGACGAGTTGCGGGATGACGGTCGTGTGCAAAATCACGCAGGCCTGGTTGCTCGCAGCCAGGTCCAGGCTGTTCACCCGTTCGACCCAGTAAGCCAATGGCTGTCCCTGGTAGCGGGGTGCTCCTTCATCCAGGGCGCGTATCAGGACCCAGAGGGCCCCCGCACAGAGCGCCAACCCAATGGCCGAAGCGAGCAGGATTCTTCGAACGCGCTTAATCATACGTGATCTGACAACTTTACTACCCAGCCCCTCGCGGGCGCTTACCGCATTTCTGGATCCGCTTGGCGCGGACGGCACAGGCCTGGCGGACCTGCGGAGTCATTTTGCAGGCCACGGCGGCTCTTATTGCGGGGCCGAAGGTGGGGCGTTGGTTATGGACTGCTGGATGCTCGCCCGCATGTCGGCCACAGCCTTCTTCTGTGGCTCGGTGAGGGATGTATCGCTGTCAAGCCCTTCCAAGGCCGCCAGGGCGTCCGGGTAGTTCCGGTAACGAATACCCTGAGAAACTTTGAAGATGTTCTTTTGCTGTTCAGGCGTGGGGGCCGGGAAGACCTGCTTGAAGTTCTGGCGGGCCGTCTCCCCCGAGATGATGGGCTTAGTCCTCGTCTTGTCTGACTTGCCGCACCCGGCAAAGGCCAACAACCCCGCCACTACGATACCCGACATCCAATACGCTGTTTTCATGGTCATAAAGAACTGAACTGATAGGAACTGATAGGAGTTTACTGACTGATAGGAATTTGCTTTTTGCGCTCCCGCCCGTACTGAGCGCTGCGCGGGTGAGTTCCCCGCGGTCGATCGCCCCAAACCGCCAGCGAATCCGCGTCGGGGCCTTGACCGCTTCGACGAAGGGTAAATTGACCTCCCGGTAGAACAATGGGTAATCCCCGGTCTCTCGCGCCAAGGTGAACCAAACCGAGCCGCGGGCCTTGAGCCGGCGGCGCTCACCGTCCAGGGCGGCCATTATCCACCACAATTGTCGCTTGGGCCTCATGAGCTCATTGGCACGATTGTGGCCTGGGTATCATAGCGTGTCAACAGCGAAGGATAAAAAGGGTTCGGCACAATGATTCGCGTTGCAAAGACCACTCGAATTGTGGCAATACTAACGCAGAGGCTCGCTGGCTCGGCCTATGCTTAACATTAACCGACGGTTCTTGGTATGTATGCCACTTCAGAATCCAAACCGGGGGGAGGCTGTTATAAATGAGCAATTGACTCCGACCGTTCGGCTCTCCCGCAGGGCCAAAGAAACAGGCGGCGGCTCTGCCGCCTCAGGTTTCACCTTGATCGAACTTCTAGTCGTCATCGCGATTATTGCCATCCTGGCCGCGTTGCTCTTGCCTGCCTTGACCCGTGCCAAGCTCAAGGCCCAGGGCATTCAATGGATGTCGCAGCACGTTACGGCGCCGCTCTGACTCGCCGGGGTCCATGCTACCCGCCCTCGTCCGCCGCCCCGTAGAGCGTAAACGTGCCGGCGCGCTCGATGCTCACGTCCAGCAATTGCCCGCGGTAGCGCTCACTTCCCTCAAAGATCACGATCTTGTTGCAGCGCGTGCGGCCAGTCATCCGCGCACGGTTCTTCTTGCTCGGCCCCTCGACTAGAATCTGCACCTGCCGGCCCACAAATCTCTGGTGCTGCCGTGCCCCCAGCTCATTCACCACCTCCAGCAGCCTCTGGTTCCGCTCTTCCTTCACCGCCTGGCTCACCTGCTCGGGCATGTCCGCCGCCCGCGTGTCGCGCCGCGGTGAGTACTTAAAAACGAACGCCTGGTCGAAACCAACCTCCCGCGCCAGCGACAGCGTTTGCCCAAAATCCTCTTCCCTCTCACCAGGAAACCCAACGATGAAATCCGTGCTGATCCCCATCCCCGGCTTCACCCGGCGCAGTTTCTCAATAATGCTCAGGAACCGCTCCCGCGTATAGCCGCGATGCATCAGCTTCAGCACCCGGTCGCTGCCGCTCTGCACGGGGATGTGCGCGCCCTCCGCCAATTTGCCGAGCCGTCCGTAAGCTTCCACCAGGTCGTAGCCATACCCCTTCGGATGCGGTGAGGTAAAGCGGATGCGCTCCAGCCCTTCAATGCCATCCACCGCCTCAAGCAATTGCACGAACGGCGACTTCCCGTCCCTCATGGGAATATCGCCCCGGCCAAAGCTGGTGACGATCTGCCCCAGCAGCGTGATTTCCTTCACGCCCTCCCGGACCAATGCGCGGCACTCCGCCACGATGTCCGGGATTGTCCGGCTGCGCTCCTCCCCCCGCGTGTAGGGCACGATGCAGAAAGTGCAATACTGGTTGCAACCCTGCATGATGCTCACAAACGCCGTGACCGACCTCCGGCCGTTCCCGCTCAGCAGATGCTCCCGAATCGCCCCCTCGCTCCCCTCCTCTTCCGCTACCTCCACCACCTTGTCGCGCCGGCCCGACAGGATGTCTTCCAGATAGTCCGCCGTGCGATGGAACTTCTGCGTGCCGACCACTAGGTCCACGTCCGGCAACTGGTCAATCAGCTCCTGCCCCCGGCTCTGGGCCACGCACCCCATAAAGCCGAGCACCACGTTGGGCCGGCGCCGCCGGCTCTCCGCGATGATGTTCTCCATCTTCCGCAGCGCCTTCTGCTCCGCCATATCCCGCACACTGCACGTATTTAACAGGATCACATCCGCCCCGGCCTCCGTCGCCGCCAGCGAATACCCCTTGGCCACGAGCTGCGCCGCGACCGCGTCGCTGTCGCGCTCGTTCATCTGGCACCCGTAAGTCTTAATGTAAACACTCGGCATTTGCGCTGCGAGCAGCCCTGCAAGCTACGCCACCGATGGAGCCTTGAAAAGGTGCAACTGCCTCTTTGACCCAGGTTCTGCGCCTCGGGATACCCTTGCCACGAACCAATTCACCATCGCCAGAGCGGCCAGGCAGCCCGGTCAACCGGCCGCTCCCAACCCGCCCCCATCGCCCTGCCAACCCCGTAGCGCCGCCGGACTATCCCCACGGTTGCAAGCATGTTGCAAGCACGTTCCTAGGATGTTCCTTGCTTGTTTCTAGCTTTTTGGTTCCTCTCTTTCTGCCCACCCGGCCCCCGTCGCCGCACCCCCAACAGGCTGGGACGCGCGCCCTTCGGCCCGGTCTCCTGCCTTCCGCCTGGGCGCCGATCCGATCCCGCCGCCCGGCCTCCCGCCCGCCCAGAATCACCGCCCCCAATATAGAGACGGCGGCGGCATTGTCAAGGTTACGAAGATCGCCGCCGAGCGCGCGCGCAGGCTCAATTCAGCGAGAGGCGCGGGGACGGCCTCGTCCCCATCTGGCATTCGGATTCGGCCTAATCGCGGCAACCTCGTCCCCACCCCGATACACCGCCGCCGCTCGCATTGGCCCTGGGGCGCGCGGCGACCGGAAACAATCGTCTCGAAAAAACTTGCGGGAAAATGCAAAACGGTGGTTGACAACCATGTCTTTGTGTACTAATTGTAGTAGTACAGTAAGCGACTAACGTGAACTTGAACATTGTCATCCACACTGGCTCGGCCACGCCGATCTATAAGCAGATCACCGACCAGGTGCGGCTGGCGGTGGCGACGGGCAAGCTCGCGGTGGGCGACCAGCTCCCCAGCGTGCGCGCCTTGGCCGAGGAGCTGGTCATCAACCCCAACACCGTCGCCCGCGCCTACACCGATCTCGCCCGCGAAGGGCTCATCGAGTCCCGCGCCGGCCGCGGCGTCTTCCTCACCCGCAAGCGCAAGATGTTCACCCGCGAGGAAGGCCGGCGCCGGCTCGAGCCGCTCATGGACGGCCTGATCGGCGAAGCGATGGTGTTGGACTTCACTCAGGAGGAGCTGCGCGCCGCGTTCGAGAAGAAACTCAGCCAGTGCCAGCGGAACTTTGGGAAAGGAGGCAACTCAAACAATGAATGAGCAACCCGTCATCCGCACTCAAGGTCTGACGCGCTACTTCGGCGCCCAGCCGGCGGTGTATGAACTGAGCCTCGAAGTGCCGCGCGGCGGCGTCTTCGCGCTGCTGGGCCGCAACGGCTCCGGCAAGACCACCACCATCCGCATGTTGCTCGGGCTCCTCGAACCCACCCGCGGCGGGGGCAGCATCCTCGGTTACGACATCCGGTCGCTGCCGCCCGAAGCCCGGGCCCGCATCGGCTACCTCACCGAAGAACATCAGCTTTACGGCTGGATGAGCGTGCGGGAATGCGGCGAGTTCCAATCCCGCTTCTTCCCCACCTGGAATGACAAGATCTTCCGCGGGGTCATCGGCCACTTCGGCCTGCGACCGACCGCTTACGTGAAGAGCCTCTCACGGGGCGAACGAGCGGGCCTCTGCCTCGCGCTGACGCTGGCGCCGGAGCCGGAACTGCTCATCCTGGACGACCCCGCCGTTGGTCTGGACCCGGTGGCGCGGCGCGCGCTAGTCGAGTCCATGATCTATCTCACGCGCCGGTCTGACCGCACGATCTTCTTCTCGACGCACCAACTCCCCGACGTCGAGCGGGTGGCGGACCACATCGCCGTCCTCGACCACAGTGTGCTGCGTGCCTGTTGTCCGCTGGAGACCTTTCGGAACAGCATCCGCCAGGTGCGTCTCCGCTTCCCGGGCAGCCCCCCTGCCCTGCCGAAGATTCCGGGGCTCTTGCAGGCCTTCCGGTCGGAGGGCGAGCTGCGCGTGACCTGCGTCCACTACAACGGGGCCACCGAGGCCGCCCTGCGGGGGCTGGCGCCGGCCCAGATGGAAGAGACGCCCATCAGCCTGGAAGACGCGTTCATCAGCTACCTGGGTGACCGCGGCGAGAAGTCATTCATCCTGTCGGAAACGGAGGCACAACCATGAAAGCACTCGTGCGAAAAGAAATGCGGGAAAATGTGCGGATAGCGGCCCTGGGGCTGGTTGTCCACACGTTGATGCTCCTGTCGCAATATCGGGATTACGTCGCCGTGCCCGCGAACATGTCGCAGCCGCTGGCGGACCGGGGCATTCAGTGGAGCACCGCCTGGTTCTGCGGCATCTTCGGCCTCGTGCTGGGCTGGCTGCAGGTCCACAACGAGCGGCGCCCGGACCTGTGGGCCTTCCTGATTCATCGGCCCATGACGCGCTCCGGCATCTTCCTCGGCAAAGTCATCGCCGGTCTCGCCCTTTATGCCCTAGTGGTCGGCCTGCCGTTGCTGGGGTTCATTATCTGGGCACGCTTCCCGGGGCATGTGGCGGCGCCGTTCGAGCTCGCCATGCTGCAGCCCGTCGCGGCGTACCTCCTGGCCGGCATCCCTTATTACTTCGCGGGCATGCTGAGCGATCTTCGGCAAGCACGCTGGTACGCCAGCCGCGTCCTGGGTGTCGGCATCGCCCTCGCCGTTTCGCTCTTCATCTCGCTCACTCCCGAGTTTTGGCAGTCCCTCCTTCTCATCCTGGTCGGCGCTGGAATTCTGGCGACTGCGGTCTGGGGCGGGTTTCAGAGTGACGGTCATTACCGCGGCCAGCCGGCGTGCGGGAAAGCCGCCTTGACCGCCGCGCTCATCGTGGGATGCCAGATCCTGGCGTTCCTGGGGGCCGTGCTCATGAGCAACTTCTTTCTGCGAACCGCATTCTCTGGCACGTCTTCCTATTACGCCATGACCACCAACGGCATCGTCTGCAAATTCACCCAAGTTGCGGGCCGCCAGGTGGAGATCACAGACCTGGAGGGCAAACCGCTTCTGGATCAGGCGACCGGCAAACCCATCGAGCAGAGCGAGTTTAACTCCCGTCTCGCCGCCGCGATAACCCTCAACGTGCCACGGGCTGGTCGCCTCGATCGAGGGACTTGGATGCAGCGAGACCTATCGCTGGCAAGCCCCTGGCAGGCAACCCAGGACACGCTTTGGTATTACTGGAACCGGTACGGACGGCTCGTCGGGTATGACGTGGCGACGCGGCGCTGCATTGGCAGCCTGGGGCCGAAGGGCTTTGCCGCGGACCTCCTCGGCAGCGGGGACCGCTTCAGCAACGCGGAGAGACCTCTCGGCAGCCGGGCTCTTAGCACCGCCACGACCTTGTTCCAAGTGGACCTCGAGAAGCGCACGATCCGCGCACTGTTCACCACCAAGGCTGACAATCCCATCCTCGCCCACGAAGACGTCACCCGGTCGGACTTCGGCGGGCCGCACACGCTGGTCGTCACTAAGCGCTCGGCTCAGCTACTGAATATCGAAGGCAAACCGATTTGGCAGACGACTTACGAGCCCGCCCAAGCCAGTTACACCGGCTTCCACTTGTTCCACCTGGAGCCGCCGGACCAGTTCGCCCTGTGGATTTCACCGGGTGGGCCCAGGGACGAAGTGGAAAGGGAAAGGCATCCGGGCCATGTGGTGTGGATCGCCCGCGAGCAAGGCGTCATCAGAAGCACCGACCTGCCTGCGCTGGCGGTTCCTCATTATGCGCCCAGACCCGAGGACAGAATAATGTTCTGCGTAATGCCTCCGGCCCTGATGGCCTCGATTGCTATCCTGCATTTGCCGCTATGGCCGGCCGGCATGCCGCCGGAGTCACTCTGGTTCAGTTGGGGAAGCTCGCTCCTGGTCTGCCTGCCGATCGGACTGTGGCTCGGGCGCCGCTACCAGTTCCCCCTCGCGGCGCTGGCAGGCTGGGGGGTCTTCCTCTTGCTCCTCGGCGTCCCAGGTCTGCTGACGTTCCTCAGCGTGCAGGAATGGCCCGCGCGCGAACCCTGCCCCAACTGCCACCGCCCGCGCTTGGTGGATCGCCCGCGGTGCGACCGCTGCGGGGCAGAATGGGCCCCGCCCGAAAAGACCGGCACAGAAGTCTTCGCGCCGTTGCTCGCTGGGTGAAGGCCGCTGTCCTCCCCTTATGAAAATACTGCTATCCTGCCTCTTGGCCGGCGGCGCAATTGCGCTGGCGCAGACGCAAGCCTGGGCCGGTGATTTCTACGCTTACTACACCAGTATCCAATCGGGCGAGGAATTCGAACGCTTCTCCCGGACCGGCGAATATCCTGATATCATAGTCCACCTTGCGAAGCCGAGGGGTCAATTGGTCTTCCGGCGCGGCCATAGCTACCTGCCCTACTGGAAGACGGCCGGCGGTCAATGGGACCTTCCGCAGGTGGTCCCGCGCAGTGGCGATGGGACTGCCGTCATGCCGGATCGGGTCAACACCTACTCCCATGCCGAGATCATAGAAGCCACACCCTCCCGGGTGATTGTTCACTGGCGGTATTTATCAAACTTCAAGCCAGGAAACCCGCATGGGAGCGTGGATCCAGACAACTTCGTGGAAGAGACCTTCACCCTCACGCCCCAAGGCCGCGTTACCCGGGTGGTCAAACAAGGGACCAAGAAGATAGACGAATGGAATGACCCGTTTAACCAGACCACCGAAATGCTGCAGTTGCGCGCTGACGGCGTCACCGAAATAAGCCGTAAGAACCCCACGCACCTGACAACGTCTTTGCCGGTTAAAGGCAATCCTGAACGAGGGCCAGCGCCGGTTGCGCCCTCCGTGTGGTTCAAGTTCGATGAAGCCCAAGGCGATGTGACAAGGGAGAGTATTTCCCAGACGAGCATGACGGTTTCCGGGCAAAAGACCTTGTGGAAGCAGGGGGTTTCGGGCACAGCCTTGGAATTCGATGGCTACTACACCGCCGTGTCGCTGCCTGCAGCCAAAGCGCCGGGGGTCGGCGGGGGCGATTTGACACTCGAAGGCTGGTTTGCCCTGGGGGCCTATCCGTGGAACTGGGCGCCGATAGTGCAGCAGGGGGATGAGGATGGTTACTTTCTGGGGGTGGATAGCCACGGTTATCCTGGGTTCAAGGCAAGAGTTGACGGCGTCTGGGAACAGCTCAGCGTTTCCAACAGCCCGCCCTACACCGATGCCTGCCATTTGGCCCTGTTCCGGTGGCACCATATCGCCGGCACCTACAACAAAACCGATGGCATGATGCGCTTGTACGAAGACGGGAATGTAATTGCCAGCCGACCGGCAGGTAAAGGCGGGGTGCAGACCGTGACCGCCGACGTGCGTGTTGGCAAGGCCGGCATCCGGCGCGTGCCGACCGACGGGACCCAGGACACCCTTCCCAGTGAATTCGGCTTTGATGGGCTGATTGACGAAATAAAGGTTTACAGCGTCGCTTTAAGCCAAAGCCAGATTGCCGCTTCCTTTGCCCATTACAACCCCGGCCCGGCGGTAAGCAATGCGCCGGACATGCAGAAGCGGAGGTTTCCGGTTCCGACAACCAACGGGAAGTTTGGGGCCGTTTACACCCATTTGCCCTATTACGAAACCTGGGAGAACCTGCTGCGGTTTGGCCAGTATGCCGACATAGTAGTTGGGTTCGACCAACTTCCGATCCACTACGTCTTCTGGCGCGGCGTAAGTTATATACCAATGATGGTGAACGAATCGAACCAATGGTTCACAGAGGAATTCAATGAGACCGGTGGTGCGGCTGATGCGCCGGGGGATTGTGAGCCGATGTCGGACAAGGGCTGTTATGACTCCCACGTCCGGGTTATTGAAAACAATGCGGCCAGGGTGGTGGTTCAATGGCGCTACCGCTTGGCGAACCCCGATCATCATTGGGCTTTTTATGATGCTAAGACAGGTTGGGGCGACATTGCCGACTGGTACTTCTACATTTATCCGGATGGGGTGGCGGCAGTAATCCTGCGGTGTTATAGCTCCAGGCCGGATTATTGGCACGAATGGGACGAGCAAATAGCTGTGCTTGGCGAAGGACAGCACCCGGAAAGCGTCATCCGCAAGACGCCGGTCATGACGCTGGTAGATGGCGCCGGCAAGGCCACCGACTATGACTGGAACCCAAATCCACCTAGTCCCCAATACGGGGCGAACATCATCCAGATGATACACTTTACGGGCCGCTATAGTCCGTTTGCTATTCAGAATTTCACCGGGGGCGACATCTACAGCGGCGAGCGCACTTGGTATTCGGTGTTTCCAACCTGGAACCATTGGCCCACGGCACAGGCTGATTCCTCAGGAAGAAACGCCAGTTTTCCTGACCGCGCGTCGCATAGCTCCATATCCCATTTGTTCTGGCCAATGTTCTTGCAGCAGGGCGGCGCCATTCCTTTTCAAGAGGAACTCTTGATGGAGGGAATGACCGACCTGCCCGCAGCCTCGCTGACTAACCTGGCCAAATCGTGGTTGCAGGCGCCGGCGCTGGACGTGGTCTCGGACTGCCGCAGCGCGGGCTACGATCCGTCGCAGCGCGCTTATGTGCTTTGCGCCACCGGTTCGTCGCCGTCGTTCCGCATCGGGGCCTCCGCCCAACGCCCAATCGTCAATCCCTGCTTCGTCGTGAAGAACTGGAATTGCGAGGACGCGGCGCGACTGGAAATCAACTCCCAGGCGGTCGCCGGCGGTCCGGAGTTCCGGCAGGGCGTGGTCCGGGATCCAAACGGGCGCCCTGAGTTGGTGGTCTGGCTGCGGCGCCAAGCTACTGCGCCCGTCACGTTCACTCTGCGAGGCGCCAAGCCGGATACTCTGGCCGGCCATCCGGAGCCCCTGACTTGGGCCGCGGTTCCCCAAACAGCCCCCAACGATGCTTTCGCGATGACAATGTCAGCGGCGGCGCTTCCCGGAAGCGGGACGGAGTATATCTTCGAGTGCGTTGAAGGCCCGGGCCATAGCCGCGGCTGGCAGAACTTGCCGAGTTACACGGATTCAGACCTCCCACCGGGCACGGAGTACGCTTACCGGGTAAAGGCGCGCGATGCTTACTTCGCCGAAAGCGGGTGGTCTCCCGTTCGGCGGGCCAAGACGGCGCCCGCGCCGGCGCCGGTGATCTGGAGCTTGAACGAGGGCGACGGCGGGACGATCAGGGACAGTGCGGGCCAGCATGGAGGTGTGATCCACGGGACGGTCAAATGGGTGCCGGGCGTCGAAGGGAGCGCTTTGCGCCTGGGTGGCCAGAGCTACGTGCAAGTGGACGAGGCGAAAGACCTGCGCTCGAATGGTAGCTTCACTTGGGCGGCGTGGATTCGAACCACTCAAGGAGGGACGATCCTGGCGCGGTCAGGGTCGGGCCGCGAATGGCAGCCCGGCGGCAAGGTAATGTTTGTGCAGGATGGCCGGCTACGTTTTGATGTTGGCTGGGTCGGCGCCACTGGGGCGGACGCTCCCGTGGCGGACGGCAAATGGCATCACGTGGCGGTGGCCGTATCGGCCCTGAATGGCGTCAACAACATTCATTGCTTTGTGGACGGCCATCTGTCGGGCAGCGGTCGCCTGAATGTCGCGCAGCATGACGAATCGCAGTTGCCTCTGAGAATCGGATTCTGCAACGAGGACTTCCCCGTGGGCCAGTCCGGCTTTGTCGGTGATTTGGATGAAGTCCGCTGGTACTCCTATGCGCTCAAGGCGGCGGAAATTGAACAGCTCTTTCGCGCCAGCCAGCCGGCGGGAGGCGGCGCCTGAGTGTCTTCCGTCTTCATGGCCGAACTGATTTGGATTATGACAAGCAAGCAAGTCAAAGAGCAGGCGGCGCGCTACGCGAAGTTTGTCGAATGGAGCGATGAGGACAAGTGCTTCATTGGGCGTTGCCCCGAACTCATGCTGGGCGGCGTTCACAGCAACGACGAGGCGAAGGTCTATGCCGAACTGTGTGCGGCAGTGGAAGAAATGATTGAAGTGATCCACGCGGACGGCAAGGAAATGCCCCACCCGCTAGGCAAGAAGGCTTTCAGCGGCAAGTTTGTGCTGCGCGTTGAACCGGCCATCCATCGCCGCCTAGCGGCCAAAGCCCTGGCTGCGGGTGAAAGCCTCAACAACTATTGCGTCAAAGCGCTCGTGAAAGCCTGACGATGGAGGGGCGCCGTGGCGGTGGCGCGCTGATTCCGCGCGGCGACCACGACCTCGCCATGGACCAATTCCAGGCGCAAGGCCCAAGCCGGCTTGGAAGCCAGCGCTCCGGGTCGCGGCTGCCAGCCGATCACAATTTGTCGCGCTCCTCCGGTTCCACGTGCGGCACCTTGGCCATCGCTCTGAGGAACTTCCGACGGCTGCCCCGCCCAGCGCGCTCCGCCAGGTAATCGCGCGTCAGCCAGGCCGACATCTTCTCCGCGACGGCCAGTGAGGCAAACTGGTCCAGGGAGATTTCATCCTTGCGCGCCAGTTCGGCGGCCTTTTTTGCCAGCGACTCCGGCAGTTGGACTGTCAATTTCGTCATGGTTTGCTTTCGACCAAGCTCAAGAATTCTTTGGGTGTCAGCACTCGCAGGCCGAACCTGGCACACCCTTCTCAATGACAATTTGCCAAGGTCTCATATCAGCGGCCCCGGCATCCCCACAAAGGCCACGGGCTTATCCAACAGAATCCTCCCTTGCCCTCAAACGTCTGCAACACGTCTTCCGGCAGTGGGGCGTTGAAGTCATCCGGTACGGTGAACTGGCCCTTTGCCAAACCGATGGGATGCGGCTGGGAAAGTGGCGGCGGATTCAGAATAGTGAGCAGGCCGGACGCTTCCTCCGGCAAGGTTTCCCCGCCTTTCGGCGAAACACGCCCGTGGTCAATTTGAACCTCAACGGTCACATAGCTCATGGCACAGAATTACGCCTGGACGCGGGTGGCCACAAGCAAAGATTGGCGACATCACGTTGCAGGCTTGCGCGCCAGGCAATAGGCATGCACCTGCCACTCCGTCTTACAGCACGTCTCCCCCAGGGTGGAGAGAAAGCGTACACGATCCCCTTCATCCTGGAAAACGCTCTGCCGTGGCTGCCACGGACCATCAGATGGTATACTGCCCCGTCACTTTGCCGAGGGCGTCCGCTGTAGCCGCCTCTGGCGCTCAAGCTCTCTTGGCTTCAACTCCAATCATAATCTCACCCACGCGCATTTCGGTGGGTTATGCGCTGCACCCCAAAGCCGTACTTGGCCCGCTCGTTGCAGGCATGGCGGCGGAGCCATGCCCGGTAGAGTGTACCGTGGAAACCTCGTGGGGTCGTACTCCCCAAAGACGGGTCCCCTGATGAATTGGGCAACTGGGTGTGGTTTTGCGTGCAAGATGTGCCGGGCGAGAAGGTCCGCCCGGGGCATCCGGAGCAAATGTCGCATGAGGACATGCGTGCTGCGCCTAAGCCGAAGCTTGGCCTCCAAAACAAATGCGCGGTTTCGGACGTCCGGGAAGCCGTGCTCGTAAATATAAGAATAACAGAATGCCCAAATCTCCAGTGTGCGCCCCGTGAGCTTGGCTACGACCTCCTTCGCTAAGCCTTGCTTGAGCGTGTCTGCGTTCATGTAGGTACTTTCTTAGACGGTTTCATACTGAACTCAGTTTGTCCTCGTCGAACTCCACCCTCAAGCCGAGCTTGCCCAGTGAAGCCACAACAGCATCCTTGTGGCGTCTCTCCATCGGCGCAATGTCGATGTCCAATCGACGAAGGATCTCTGCGCGCTGGGCCAATTCGTCATCGAGTAGCATCTCTTGAGAAGACGTCCAGACGCTCGAGCCCAAGAAAACGCCGGGCCGGGGCAACCCGTGGCGGTCGAAGACCTCCCGCAAAAACACCAGGACGTCGTCGGCTGTCAACGATCCGGGCGTCTTTGGCAAGGGCCGACCGTGAAGAATGTAATCACTGGCCAAATCCTTAGCCATGAGGGCCTGGACTCCGAGGTTGACCCCATATTTTACGGCTGAGGGCTCGCCGCTATCCGGGTCATCAAAGCAGAACGGCCCGATGAAGCCCTGACTCAGCGCGTACCAGTCGCGGACCTGAATTTGGTTTGGCTGGTTCGATGTCACGAGGGCTGACGCATAACTAACGACCGGTCTTGTTTGCTAGGCATCACGGTCACAATCCGGACTTGTCCGCGGTCTTGGCCTCCGTTGCGAGTCTCTCTTTTTCTGCGAGCTTCGCCAAATCACCGTCATAATAGCGAATGTCCAGTGTAACGTCCGAAAACCCGCTAATCTTGGTGACAATATAGCGATTCCCCCGGTCAATCCGCTTCACGTCACCAATCGTATCAAAAACCCCTTGCTTTTCTTCGCTGCCGTACTTCTGCCTGAGAAGCTCCATAAGAACTGCCTGCTCCTTTTGCCCAGCCTCCGTGTTCTCAACGCTGCCAACGCCCCAAATGCTATAAATCTTGTGAGTGGTGGGCGTAATCATCACATAGTAACGCTTGAAAGAGCGAAAACCGTTGGGAGTTGAAAACTCATACATCGGCGTGCCATCGGTGAGCTTGGATGTGCCGATTGCGTAGTCAGGATTGAAAACCTCCCCGAGCTTCTTGCCGAATGCTCCCTCAATGTTGTCAGGCGCTGCCGGGCTGGGGCTGGGGGCAGCCTCTGCTCCAGGTTCGGAAACTCGACGGCCGGGCGAGGGCTCGGAGGCTTGGTTCGTCACCGAGAGGTTCGGATGTTCTACGGCCCGCGGCAGCGATTTGTCGAGTGCAGCTGTCCAGGTGGCAATGCCAATTGCGAGGGCGATAATGAAAAGAATCGGAGCCCCGACGAGATTTGCAAGAAGGAGGCCGATGCCGCTCGCTATCCGTCTTTGGGAGATCGCCACAATGCCGAGGATGAACGAAACAAAGAAAAATGGGCCATAGATGAACCAAGTAGGGATCGGAATGAACATGAACATTCCTCCGAGGCCGAAACACACCCAGCCACCAAGCGCGGCCCCCTGCTTCACGTTGGTCTGGGTTTCCTTCGCCAGGACAGCGTGACCCGGCGGGGTCGGCTTTGTCGCAACCTGAGCGGGTATTGGAACTGTTAAGCTCTCCCCGCACCCAGGACAAGCGAAGGTCTGGCCCAGCGACCAATCGTCAACCAATACGTGCTGCCCGCACTTGCCACACTCTACTCTTGTTTCCATAATCGCTAATAGTTGGTTTTCGGCGCTGCACAGGTGATTCCGAGATGCGCTTAAAGCTGTGAGAGTCTGGCGTTCATTTCTCGCAACACCCGGTCACGGACTTCCAGGATGAGACAAGCATCAAAGGCGTCACCCGGAATCTGGGAGGAACCGACAGATAGAAGTGCTTCCACAATTGGAATCTCCTCTGTTTTTCGCATCTGAATGGAGCCGACGGTCTGCACGCCCTGATGTGGCTGCCTTTGAAGTTCTGACCATTCAGTTAGTAGTTCTTGCATAAAAGCAGCTTCGTTGAGGTCAACAACCCATAACAGGATCAGTTGACCCTGACCTAAGCCGCTCAATCAGAGCGGATTGAGCTTCTCTCAGGGGCCTGTTTGTACGCCTCGGAGGGGAGGGCTGGCAAGCGAATTCCCTATGATGTTTTGGCCGAGGCCGGGACGCATCCGAGGTCTGGGGGGACGAGCTTGGTGTCTTCTGGCTTCGTAGCGCGGCGGCAGCAATGACCAGGCGCTGGTTCTAATCCCAGTTGCTTTTGGGGCCATCGTCCCGGCGCTCACCCTCCCGTCCTCCAGCCCGCTCCGCCGTGACGAAACCGTCCAGCCCATGTGTTCCAGCGGGCGGGCCGTTCGGCTCCGGCCTGCCCGCACCGCTTCTTACACCAAAGAGTGGGCCGGGCGTCTCGCCTGCCCCAGCAGCCGGCTGATCGGTGGCGGGGAATTCGAGAGTGGGAGGCCCTCATGGCAGGCGGGACGCCCGCCCTACTTTGCGAAAGTGTCCCGTGCACTGAGCACCGACACGGGGCGGCCACGCAGCGGCCCCAGATGATAGCGGATGGAGGATTGAGGATAGAGAGACTCGCCTCCGGGCAGGTTCCTGCGCGCGCACGAGCAGGGTTCCCAGGCACGCCCGATTATTCGCTTCGGCACTGCTGAGAGTACTGCGCGGGAAAGGCGTGGCACAAGCCAGGGGATAGCAGGAGGATAGAGTGTTGCATTCTTGTGTTCCTCTTGTGTTGCTCTTGTGCTTGCCAGGGTTTTCCGCCGGCTCGGCGGCCCATTCTGTCCGCCGCCCCGCGTCAACTGGCCGGGATAACGGCGCTGCTGGCGAACATGTGCAGCTTGTTTTCCCAGCCATTCACCAGCTGCACGGCGCGGATAAAGACGCGCGAACCCGCCAGGGCCACGTGGCGGTAACGCTTCAGCTTCTTCAGTTTTAGACGTGTGATGTGGCTTACGCAATCATTCGGAGCGGGCAAAAGGCCGATGAAGCTGAAGTTGCTGCAATACGATCTGCCGGCGTTGCAGGGCGGCAAGGCAAGACGGACGGGACATTTCTGCCATGATGCTTTAACTCTAAATCCTTGGTGGTCAATGGGTTAGCCACGAAAAGGCAGAGAAACCGCAAGAGATGGCCAAATTTCCCTCCCTTTTGCGTCTTTTGCGCTTCTTTGCGGCAGGCTCTGCAATCGGCTTCCGAGCTTTGGATAAGCTTGCCTGATTAAAAAGGGGGCATCGCGGATGTTCTACGGGTATAGGGAGGGTCCAGGGTGGTACCAGCGTGCCCCCAGACCACCCCGAGGGAGGCAGGGAGGGGGAGTTGTATTCAGGATGCTTATGGTGAACACCCTGGGGCGATGCGGAATGCGGAGCGCGGAGGAGTCGGCCAAAGGCGCCCAAAGCCACGCCGGAGCGAAGGTGGAAGGCAGAAAGCAGAATGCAGATGTGCCGTGATATTGCTTTCTCATTCGCCTTCGGCCCTCTGGCGACACTACACTGGATGACTCACTTGTCTGACGCAGGAGGGCAATCAATGGCGCCGGCTGCTCCGCCATCGGCCGGACGCTTGCAGCCGGTGAAGTCGTAAAGGAACGGCCCGTTGAACTCCCACGCATACAGTTCCTCGATGGTCGTCTTCGAGTCGGACAATGTGCCGCGGGCTATGCGCAGGAAGTCTATCGCGCCGTTCAGGTAATGACCGTTTGGCGCGCCGCCCACGTAGAGGTCGGCGTCGTTGGCCAGGGAAGCATCCGCCCCGAGACCAGGCCCACCGGCGTCCTGCTTTCCGTCTATGTAGATGGTGAACGTTCTTGCCTTGCGATCAGCCTCCGCGATGACGTGATGCCACTGACCGTCGTTGACGGCGCTCCGGCTGTCCAGCCAGGAGGGGGAGCCGCCCGAGGTTGCTGCCAGGGTGACGCCGCCTTCCTTATTGACTCCAAGGACGTAGCCGGACTCCTCCATCTTCTGAATGAGCACGGCGTCCGTTAACCCAGCCGCTGTCTGGAAGCAGGCCTCGATGAGGAAGTCCGAGGTGTAGATCTGTGGATCGGACAGGTCGGCCCCTTTCACCGTGCGCTCCTCGTTGACGCGGTCTCCGCCGGTTGTGACGGTGCGAGTCTTGCCATTGGCGTCGCCGACCGGAACGGCCTCCGTGGCGATGAGCGTGTGATCGTTCCAATCACCGGTGGGCGATAGATAGACCGTTAGGACGAAGCTGCCCAGGTCGGGCTTGTCCACGGGATGGAAGGTGAAGGTGTAGGGCCCGGGGCCGTTGACGTCCTGGGCGGGCCCGCCCCAGGTGTCACTGCCGCCGAAGGCGCCGTTCTTCCTGGTCCAGTTCAGGTCCGCAAGCAGCTTGAGGCCGTCTTTCACGCCGTGCAGGACCAGTTTAGCCTGGTAGCTCTCGCCAGGCTTCATGGCCGTCGGGAAAGTCGCGGTCAGCCACTGCGGCGCGTCGTAGCTGACCCGATAGCTGACCGTGCGGTTGATGTCCGCATTGGCGAGGACGGCATACTGGTCGCGCCCGTTGAAGTGAAGGGCGCCCGTGGTCCAGTTTTCCAGGGGGCCATTCTGGTAGTCCTTCAGGGTGACATTGACGCCCTTGAGCGGATAGGTGGGAAACTTGTAATAGTCGTCCCGTCCCGTGTAATAGGGCGACATGCACCAGTGCTCATCCAGGATACGCGTCGGATCGTCCGGGATGGGATAGAAGTTCCACTCGGCGACCGTCTCATAGAGGCTCCAGGGCACGAAGACCCTCGCCCCCTGCCCGCGGGCAGCCGAGCCAGTGGAAGGCCGGAAGTCGTGAGCGGCCGCATCGCGCAAGGGCGCCTGTTCGGCCATGATACCCACCTCCGCCGCCAAGGGATGATAGCTTTGCAGAGCGTCGCGAAACGCTTGGACCGTCTGGTGCCACCGACCGGAGGGCTCGAACACCCCGAACGTCTCCCCCACCTCGTAAAAGACGTTGCGCGCGTAGGCGTCGGTGTCTATCGCGTACTGGTCATGGCGGGGTCCGGCGTCGGCCTCGTTGCCAGCCTGGGCGGTGCGAGCCGGGTCGGCATCGCGAAAGACGCGCAGGCCCGTGCTTTGCCAGAGGTTGCCCAGGAACTTCACGCGGCCGGCCTGGGGTTCCTGCCGACGCGAGCCGGTCACGAAGTTAAAGACGGTGTTGTTGAAGAAGGCGTTTTGGTAACTGATGATCTCCTGGAAGGCCGCCGTGTTGGCCAGCTTGCCCGCCGGGCCCCTGGACTTACCCCAGGCGATGTTGTTGAAGTAGTAATTCTTGAAAGCACCGTCCAAGTAATAGGCATGGCCGAAGCGGTTTTCGGAATTGGGGTTTAGCGCGTGATCCCAACTGCGGTAGCCGCCGGGATTGCCGGAGATATTGCCATAAACATAGGCTGGGCCACCCTGCCAGGTCTCAATGCCGCCGAAGTCGTCCACGTTGACCAGGGTATCAACGGCCTTGTTGTGGTGGATCAATATGCGGGTGAACGGGCGGTCAGTGGCCGCACCGCTCGCTTTGGCCCCATGCACGTCAATTCCCTGGGCGCAGATCCGCTCAAACATGTTCCCCGCCACCTCGGTAGTCTCAGCATATTCGACTTCCAGCGCCGTGCCTTGGCTAAAGAGGTCGGGTCGAAGGCCGATGTGATCGAACCTGTTGCGCAATACTCGGACATCGTAGAGCCGGCCCATCGGCGGGGCCACGTCCCCATACGTCGTGCTGTCGCCCAGCTCGACGCCGCCGGAATCCGTGTCGGAAAAGACGTTATCTTCCACGACCACCCGGTCAATAGCGTCCTCGCGTCCCATGGCTTTGAGGCGAACGCCCTTGTGAACATGCTCGAAGGTGCAGTGGCTCACTTCGATGTCCGTGCCGCTGCCCAACAGCCGCACGCAGCCGGGTTGCACATCGAGGCTCTCATGCGACACCCAGTACGGCGCGGCCACCAGGTTCCAATAGACATTGGCAAAGCGGAAGGCGAGCCCGCGGACGCGCACGTGGCTCATGCCCCGACTGTCAATCATGTGGATCCGCTTGGCCACCTCGACGTGGGCCTGGTTCGGGTCCTGGTCGCCGGGCAGGCGGACGTAGAGCCGGCCGCCGTTTCCCTTCTTGTCGAACCAGAACTCGCCCGGGCTGTCTAGGTATTGCGGCTTGTCTTCCAGGTAATACTGGCAGCCCCGGATGATCTTGTAGCTCGGTTCGCCGCCCCACTGCCCGGCGAAGGTCAGCGAGCCCTGCTCGCGGTCCACCGCCAGAACCTTGGCCGGAAATGGGTTGCCCATCACCCAGCCCTTGGTGGTCCAGACGATGGCGCCCAGGTAGTAATCCTGCGGCTTGTTGGTGTTGATCTGCTCCCTGTCGAAGGCCAGGTGCCGCCGCTGACCGTTAATGGTGGCGTAGTTGTCGAACGGCTTGTCGGGGTTCTTCCACGTCCACCACTCGCTCTTGATGTCGTCCGGGTCGGTGATGTTCCAGTTCGGCGTGCGGGCCAAGGCGATGCGCGTCACGGCGCCGTCCTTGCCAACCATCCAAACGTTCCGCGGCGCCCAGTCCAGGTCCACGTGCCAGACCTTCTCCGGCTCCGGAATGAGGTTGTTGTCGGCGCCCTGCTTCCAACCCATCACTGCCTCTGAACCGCAGATGACCGCCGGTCCTTCGCCCCAGGACGGGTCCCGGGTCAGGATGATGGGAGCGCCCGCGGCGCCCGACTCATTCGCGTTTAGCTCGCCGCGGTAGTCTGCGCCCTGCTTGAAAACGTAGGTCTGCACGCCCTTGCAGGCCGCCGCCTTGGCAACGGCGTTGGGATCCCAGGGATGATGCCTCCAGGGCGTCTGCCTGGAGAGGCCGTCATTCGTGTCGTTGCCGGAAGCGAAGTCAATATAGCGGATGGAGGGGCCTGGCTTGAACTCGAAGCGTTGCGGCGCCCATTGGAGGTCGCCGGTCGGCAACACCTTGGACTGCGGTTCTTGCCAGGACCACCGCGCGGTCGCATCACCGGCGCCGGCGATAAGGCGCCCGAGGCACAGCAGGAGGATTGTGTGAGCGAACGCTTGCCCTGCGATGAATGGTTTCACGGACGCCATCATGGCAGGAGTTCGCCAGAATGTGCACCAAAAACAGAGCCATTGGCGCTCTGGACTGTTGAACGGGGGCCGCTAAACTAAGCGGCGTGACGAAACGACTGCTCGGAATCATTTTGGTCGTATTGTTCGGAATGCGGTTTCAGCCGCTGGCCAGCGCGTCGGCTCTGCAGCTTAAGGTGCCGAAGGTTTTCAAATGAATCTGATGATCCTACCTGTGCGGCTGATCCCGGCACTTGTGGCCTGGGCAGTGTGTGTAACCGTGCGGACATCTGCCGCCAACTACGTCGTTGACCAGGCAGCACCCGGCGCAGCGGACACCAACACCGGAACGGAGGAGCAGCCCTTTAAGACGGTCCAACATGCGGTTGACTTGACCAGGCCGGGCGACACGGTCTTCGTCATGGCGGGCCGCTACGCCGAGCGGATCAAAGTCGCGACGAGCGGCGCGGAGGGCCAGCCGATCACGTTGCGCGCGACGCCGCGGCGGTCAGTCGTCGTCGGCGGATTCGATCTTCAAGCCAGTTATATCCGCGTCGAGGGCTTCGAGATTACAGCCGAGAAGCCAGCAGTGGCGGTCCAGTTGGGCGGCAGCCATTGCGAGGTGCTCGACAACGATATCCACGACATGATGGTGGGGGTTGCCGGGACGGTCGGAAACCCAAGTCCCGACGGCAACACGCGGGACTACTCTTCGGTGGCGCACAACCGGGTTGCTTACAACCGGGTCTATCACAGCCAATACGGCTTTATGTTGGGCGGGGAGGACTGGCTGGTGGAGAACAACGAGGTGAACCGGCTGTTCATGTACACACCGGGCAACAAGTACGACGACTGCGATTACTCGCGGTTCTTCGGCAAGGGCTGCGTCGAGCGGTACAACTACTTTCACGGAAGCACCTCCTCGGAGATTCGGGTCGCCCATGTTGACTGCCTCCAGACCTTCACCGCCAATGGCGAGATCGCGCAGGACCTGGTGTTCGAATACAACACCTGCTTCGATTTCCACCAAATGTGCATGGTGGAAAGTGCCCCGCACCTCGGCAGCGTCAGCAACTGGACGTTCCGGGGCAACATCGTGTCCGCCAACTCCCCGACGATGAGCGGGGGCTGGGGCCCCGACATCATTCAGACGCTGGACGTGACGATCGCCAACAACACCATCTCGACGGTGCGTTGGGCGGCCATCGGCTTACGGGGCAAGGAATCCACCAACGGGCAGATCCGCAACAACATCCTCTGCGACGCCGAGCGCGCCGTGGACGACACCATGGATTTCACCCCGGCAAAGCCGCTGATCGAGTACAATCTGACGTTTAAGACTGCGCCCGTTTCCGGCGAGCATAACCTCAACGGTGAGGACCCGCTCTTTGTGGATGCAGCCGGGCGCAATTTCCGTCTGCGGAAGGGCAGCCCGGCGATCGGCGCCGGTCTGGAAGGAGCGACCATCGGGGCCTTGGAGAATCCCAACGTGTACTACGTGGACCCTCGCCATCCGGCGGCGGCGGACGAGCCGCCCTGGGGCTATCCCGCAGTGCCGCTCGCCAGCCTGGCCAAGGCGTGTGCAGTGGCGGAGCAGGGCGAGACGATTGTCCTGCGCGGAGGCGTCTATCGGGAGACGCTGCGGCCTAAGAGCGACGGCATAACGGTTCGCGCCATGAAGGGCGAGAAGGTCATCATCAGCGGAGCGGACCTGATCGAGGGTTGGAAGCGAGAGACTGATGGGAGCTGGTCCGCGCCACTATCGTCTGAACCGAAGCAGATTCTACGCGAGGGGCGACCGTGGACGCAGTTCACTTATGACCGGGCTGCCAGGCGGATCGTGGTGAAGACCGGCGACCCCAGGCTGCACCTATTTGAAACCGTCGTGCGCGAGAGAGGAATTGACCTGGACGGCAATAAGGATGTGAAGGTTGAGGGCATCACAGTGATCAACGAGTTGAAGAGAAGGAAGTAGCCACCGTCCTCTCGATGCTTACCTGAGCGATTCGAGGCGAATGCGCTCGACCGCAAACTCCCCACCGTTGCCGCCGTCTGCCGGGTCGAGGCGGACGCCGATGATGGTTTTGCCAGCCCAAAGAGAATGCTGGCCGACCTCGAAAACATAATCACCGAAGTCTGGCCCGGGCTTAGAGGGAACGTGAATTGCTTTGTCTTCGGCCCAACTCGGGCTGTCCTCTGTAATCCAGTACAGGCCAATCAAAGTGCCTGTGGCCGACTGGGCTTTGACCCTGAGCTTGTCTTCGAGGCGGCCACTGACTCGCAACCGGGTACGATGCAGGTAAGGGTTGGACCCGGTTGCCAGGCCCTTGAGCAGCCCGCCTTCGGCGCGCAGGTCTTCTACCTCGTGGGCAGCCGTCCAGCCTTCGAGACCACGGGCAAAATCAAAGGAAATCGCGTTCAGGCGGTTTGGAAAGAGGCTGCCGGCTCGATGCCGCGCGCCCGTGATTTCCAGCCGATGCGGGCCAGGCCACGCCATGCGAACGATGAGGAATCCTTGTTCGCCCATGTACTGCCAGCCGTTGGTCCGCGATTGCGCCAGGCTCGAACCGTTGAGCCGGACCTGACTGGGTTTTTGAAGGCCGGCCACTACCGCACAACCGCCTTCTCCTTCCGGGAATTGCGCTTGAAAGCTCAGCAAGCCGTCCTTCCAAGTCGTCGTGCTAACCCGGGCGCGCGTGGTAATGCACAAGCGCTCGTCGCCGCTGCCGACCGTGGTGGTGGCCGGCTCAATATCGTTGCCAAGGATCTTATAGATGTTCTTTGATATCAGCCCCGGCTCGAAGACCCATGGGCACTTAGACCAATCCAGCGCGCTGAAGTTGTCGGGCCAAAGGGCCGCGTTGGGACCATCGGTGTCCTGCTGATAAAGGGCGCTGATCGTGATCCCCTCCGCAATGCGCCGCCAGGGAAAAGAATGGTCGTAGTCCGCCAGCTTCAACAGGGCGTAGGCATAGCGCAGCCCATTCCACTGCACAGGCTGCCCGATCCAGGAGCCGCCGTACCATGAGCCCCCGAAGATGGCAATCGAGGCATAACGAAGGATCGGCTTTCCCGGGGGATTCCACACATACACAAACGGCAAACCTGCCCAGGCCCACCGGATGGCTCCCTCGAGGTAGTGGCCGTTCCGGGAACAACGATAGGCCTCGAGCTCGGCCTCGACCGCGTCCGCCGCGGCGAGAATATCCGGCGCGTGGACGGGACATTCCCAGACCTGGGCAGCGCGCGGCACCGAAAACTGCTCGATAAAGGCCAAGGGGCTCTCCGCTGCCTTGAAGACCCCCGCGTCGCCGGTGAGGCGGGCGAAACGGAGGACTTCATACAGGTTGTGGGCGCAGGTGCCCACTTCGGCCGCCCGGTCCGGACCCAGCAACGAATAATCCATTCCTTTGAACACTCCGCTCGGCTCGATTCGGGTCCTGAACCGCCATGAACCATCCGTCTCCATCGTGTCCAGGAGCTGGACGGCAGTCTGACCCAAACCCGCCAAGTGCGGAACCGGGTCGTCCCAAGTCAGGCCCAGGTCGTCCCAGTGCGGGGCGAATCCGCCCAGTTTCTCCGCCAGCGCCGCTCGCTCGTTGCACCGCTGGCGCAGGTCCTCATCCTCCGTCATGAGCGCCACCATGCGCAACTGGAACGGGAAACGCGCCGGCCGCCCTTTGGGACTTAACAGCTCTCCCGCACCTTTCGAGGTCAACCATTGGCGCTCCTTCTCCACCCAGAGTGACTCGAGGAAAGCCCGGGTGCTGAACTCGAGTTCTTTCATGTAATCTCCGCGTGGGATCGGCAGCGGGTCCGGAACACCGAAGGTCTCGAACCAGCGCGGCAGGCAGGCGACTGACTGGCGGGCCGGGGTCACACCAGCAATCCAGGCCTCCAAGCGCAAGGGCGTCTGCCGCTTGAAAGGGTACGGCGCATCGGCGGCTTCGAGCGAATTCGACCTTACCCAGCCGGGAACGGACGGCAGAAACAATCCCATCAGGTGGTTCTCCTGCCCTTCGACGAAATTCGGCGAGGCGAAAACCGCCGCCGGACGATCATTGCTCCCGTCCCACTTCTGCAGGCAATCCCAGTAAAGCGCCAGGGCGGCATTGCTCCTGGAGAAGGCCATCAGCGGCAGGGTGATTTTGTTCGGGTGCGGCACGAACCGGACATAGTAGTCCGGATCGTGCATATCGAGGTTGGAGGACGACACCTCGTCGCCAACCAGCCATTCCAGACCGCAGAAAAGGCCGTCGTCTTTCGCGGTGCCGAAGGTTCCCTCGCCGACATGCAGAGTCGGCCCCTGGAAGTGCACCAGAGAGCCGTCTTTGTCGGGCGTAGCCTCATAAACAACCCTCACCCGGTCGTCATTGGAGAGCACAAAAGAAAACCGGCAATCCCACCGTGTGCCGGCTCCGTCATCCAGCGAGCGAGTGAACTCGAGACCGCACCCGCCGTCCCCCAGGTCCACCGGTTTGAAATGGTCGGCATAGATGAACCGGCGCGACAACTCGGCGCCTTTCTTCACAACCAGGAAGCTCAGGTCGCTCGCCACGGCCATCCGCGTCCAACGGTTGGACTGGTTGACGTCCACCGCTAACACACCGTAACCAAAGTCATTGGTTGGGAAGACCAGACGCAGATGCTTGTTCCCGATGACGAGGGCATCGCCGGCGTGCTTGAATCCCGTCCCATCAAGAGTAGCCCGGTCCATCGGGATGGGCCTGGCCACGACCACCTTGGCGAGTGTGGACACGGGCTCAATGGCGGGCAAGTCGGCCCGCACTCTGATTTCCGCGGCCAGCGCGGTCTTGGCCAGGAGCTTCCATTCCAGAAGTCTTGGCCTGTTTCGCACGACCGCGGGAAAGCTGATCACCCGCTCGCCTGCGACCAGGCTCAAGCCTTGCGGCAGCTCCAGTTCGGCCGTACCTGCGGGCAGCGGCTGGCCACCTTTGTTGGACAACTCGCACGTGACGGTGAAGGATTTCCCAAGCTCAAGCACAGGCCGCGGCACCCGCAGGGAGAGCGACAACTTGGGCGGGAACAAGTCCTGGATCTCGTCCTCGCTCAAGGCCCGATCGTAGAGTTTGATGTCCGCGATAGCGCCGATGAAACCCTCGCCAATCCGGAGCTGCTGGGTCTTGAGCGCCGACGCTCCTGCCCTGGCTTGGTCGGCCTTTCTGCCGTCCAGCCAGAGATGCAGGCTGGTCCTGTCCCAAACAGCGACGACCTGGTGCCACTTGTCCGGTTCCGGCACAGCCACTTGAACGCGCGGTTCTGGGTTGCCGTCGAGGAAGACGAAGAAAGAGAGCCTTCCTCCCTCCGGCGGGTTGTCCAGACGGAGGAGATAGCCCCCCGGAAGCTCGAAGATGTGCTTGTAAGTGTTAGGCTTCTCGTCGGCAGGGCGAATCAGGGCCTGAATGGTTACCGGCCCCCCAAGCCGCCCCGCTGTTGGGAAGGGCACCTCAACAAACGAACTTCCGTCAAAGGCCAGTGCTTTTCCTGAAGGCGCCTCGACCCATCTGGCCGCGCCGTGAATCTCTCCGTCGTAACCGTGTCCTGTCGCATCATGGACATTACTGCCTGTGCCTTCGTTGAACCTCCACCAGGCCAACGGGCCAGCCACGCTTGAAGGATCGGACGCCAACTGCACCACAGGGGGAACCGCGGGAGATGGGGTCCGACCCACCAGGAGAAAAGCCAAGCCTAGTGCCGCAGCGGAAACGCAGACCCCGAGCGTTGGAATTCGCCGCATTCCGCAGCGGCTCGTGCCAGTCGGATTCATCACGACAGAGAATATAAAGACGCTCAAGCCCTGGTCGCCAGCCTTTTAGGGTGACAGCCCAAATGTTGAGAGGGCAGAGGGTTGTCGGCACATGGGGATGGCCAGGATCTCGTACGTTGTACTCTTTTGCCGAAGGAGAAGTGCCAGGCTTGCCGCCGCCCGCCCCGACATGGCTCATCCGCATCTCTATTGCAATAGTAGGTGCGGCTCCCATATACAACAAGATTATGAATACGAAGATAGACTTGAAAAGTGCCCTGTGCGGGCTGGCAATCGGTGTTCTGGCCATGCTTGTCATCGCAGCGGCAGAATCATCAAATCCAGTCGGCAGATACCAGGTGGCAGGCGGCGCTGGTTCTTTTACGATCGTTGACACTGTGACCGGCCAGGCCTGGGGCGCAAGCACCGCCTCGATTCAGGGTGCGCAGGCCGGCTTTTGGGACAAGAAATAGAGAAGATGCTAATGCTTAATGGCTTGGGGGAGTGCCGGCATACCCGCTCTCTGGCGCCCGCCAGCCAATAATCCGTCCGCAAGGCAACCTGGCCACCTGGGTTTCCTTGTACTGGCTCTTCGGGTTCCAATCGCCCTCCAAGTGAGCCAGTGTCGTTTGGCCGGGCTTAACCACCACGGTCATCAGCATAATCACTCGATTGGCATCGCAGTTGACGGCTTCAGCCGCGACCTTGTATGACCCGGGCGGGAGTGTCACCACCGTCGGTGTGTCATCATTCGGGTCGCGGGCGTTGCGCACGTGTCTGAAGACTTCGCCGCTCTGAGTGTAGATGGTGTAGTCGGTATGAGCCGGTTCATACAGGAACTCGTTCTTCCCGAAATCATTGTTCCAGCGCCACTCCTCCATGTTCAGATCCACGTCCGCTGGTGTTCGAGCCGAATAGATCACCATTGATCCATCGCCCGTGCCCTGTGTGACTCCGGCCGGAGCAGGTCCGAGCGGTTCATCCACGATCACGCTTGGCGCCGATGCGCAGCCAACCAGCCAAACCAGGGCCCCGACTGCTGCGAGTGTATTTGTGTATTTCATAACAGTGTTTCCTCCGTTTCTGTTTCCTGTTGATGCAACCTCGTGTCCGTTTTGCATTGGCCGCCCGGTTCGTCCACTCCGACGATCCCGCTCCCCGCAGGCAATCTGTCTCGCCGCGCTTCCCGAATCTTCACCGCAACGCTCATCTGCCGCACTGGTTGCATCTCATGTACAGGACCCTTAACCATATAATCTATTGGAATATGATGCATCATTCGACCTTTTGCAAATGCCCGCCGCCAGCCTCGCTCGCGCCGCGCCAAGGATTCCGGCCGGCTCCAATGGCGTCGGCCACCGCCGGCTGCGGAGCGCAAGGAAAACGGGCGGCTGAAATCCGTTTGACTCGGCGGGGGGCGGTTTGTAGATTGTGCCCCTCTCTGGCATCCAGAGTAGCTCAATGGTAGAGCAGCCGGCTGTTAACCGGCGGGTTGCAGGTTCGAGCCCTGCCTCTGGAGCCATACTTTTCCTCAGGAAGTTCACAGTTTCTGGCCCGGAAGGGGCCGTTGAAACAAATTGAAACAGCCTCAGTTCGCGCAGACCAAAAAATTTTTGGTTCTTGGCTGCGTATGGATAAAGAAAAACATCAATCAATCGTTTACAACGCCGATGGCGTCGAATTCACCATTTACAAGACACCCAAGCCCACCAGAACTGGTCGCAAGACCTATTGGGTCTTGGTGGATTACAGCACCGGCAAGCGCCGTCTGTTGAACAACAGGACGGAGAAGGCCGCCCGGCAGCGGGCGGACAAAATCCGGGCTGCGATGGTCAAGGGGCAGGCGAACCGGATGACGCTCAGCGAAGGCGCGTGGCAGGATGTGTGTGTCGCCCGTGAGGTCGTGCGCAGTCTTTGCAACGGGTATTCCGTGACCACCGCCGTTCAAGAGTGGGCAGCTTGCGTCGGGATGCTGGAGAGCAGTAAAGTGACGGTGTTTGACGCGGTGAAGTTCTACTTGGCCCACAACAAGTACAGAGGCCCACCACCACGACCTACCGGCTTGGTCGAGGCCGCCGAGCGCTACCATAAGTTCAAGGTCGCCGATGGGAAGTCCAAAGGTCACTGCAAGAATATACGCAGCCAGTTGGACCGCCTGCTGAAAGCCCTGCCTCCGGGTGTCCGGCTGGACGAACTGACCGCCGGACAAATTGAGTCAGCCGTAGTGGGGTTCGGCGTGAAGGAGAAGACCAAGAACGAATACCGCATAATGCTGGGCAACTTCTTCCAGTGGGCTCCAAAACAGAATCCGCCGCTGGTAATGAAGGGTTTTAACCCGGCGAAGGACATGGAGCGGTACGATGTGAAGCACCGGGAGGTGGAGTATCTCCGGGTCGCGGACTTGCGCAAGATACTGGCGGCGGCGCAGGCAAAGCGCCCTGATTTTGTGCCGCTCATGGTGCTGGTCTGCTTCGGCGCGTTACGCCCATCGGAAGTGCTGCGCGTCGACTGGCGTGAGGTGGGCACCGAACGTATTCGCTTACCGGGTACAAAGTCCAAGACCGGCTACAGTCGCCAGATTCCGATTCAGGAAAACTTGAAGGCTTGGCTGGACCTGTGGCGGAAGAAAGAGGGACCAGTTTGCTCCGGCATTGACCTGCCGCACTTCAACGTGGTCATCCAGCGCATTTCCGGGGTGCGTCTAGGCCACGACGCAATGCGGCATAGCTACGGGACTCACCGTCACCAGATTCTGAAAAATGTCGGCGCGGTCGCCGATGAAATGGGGCACACGATGCAAGTCTGCCGCACTCACTACGTGAACTCATTCTGCACCGAAGGAGAGGCCAAGGAGTGGTTCAGCCTGATGCCCTCGACCGCGACGAACATTATCAACATGCCCAGCGCGACAGAGGTTCCGTCCGTGGTGACCGGGGCCAAAGCCATCTGAACGAATAGAAAAGTCAGGCAATGCGGCCAGCCTTCACCGGCTGGCCTTTTCGTCAATCAGTATGGCCTCTACTTGGGGTTTTACTTGACCTGCAACTGGTCAAGAAGCGCCCACGTAGCCGGGATGGTGAACACCATTGGAGCTTGATGTTTACGGGGAGCGCGTAAGCTGGACCTGCGGAATATCAACCCATCGCTCACTGCTCTGGTTGGTGCGGGCAGCCGGACGCCACGAGCGCCGCGCTCGGCCCCAGTGCTGCTGATGGTCCAGATTGCACCGCAACGGTCTTACAGGAGCGCGGAAGCCAAGGTGTTGGCGTTGATAGCGGCTGTATACATTGGCTCGCACCCCACAGGCCCAGACAGGCCGCATGAAGTGCGGCCAGCTTCTTCTACTACATGGCCGCCGTCGGAACCGGCAATGAGAAGTGGTTCCTTATCGTGCCCGCAAGCCCCGGCAACGTCATAGACTTGTCGGAAGCCCGGCGAGTGGTAGAACATCCTCGCGACGCTATGAAGCTCCAGCGTTAGTTGCTAAGGTTCTGGTCGCAATGGCCATTGTATACACCGCCTTGAGCCTCACCGGCTAACAGCACTAGATCTGCTGATGACGCCGCCTACGTCCGGCTGGTCCCAGCCGCCGCTATCGCGCTCGCGTCGGCAACAAAGCATTGGCCGAACCGGCTCCGGCCACGCCAGCATGGGGCGCTGCCACGCAGGCCACGCGCAGGGCCAAACCCCGAACTGCTCATTGCCCTGTCAACATTCTGGTGATCTTGACCTGCATGTGTCTACACCCGGCTACCCCAACAGTTAGGTTCAAGGCACGCCCTCATTTTTTTAGTTCTTCCCTGCGTAGTTACGTGGGCACGAAAGCCCCCGAATATGAACAGCAGCAAACAATCGACTTTTGACCGCGCCCGTTACCGGGAAAGTGTGGCACGCTGCTGGGCCGCTTTCGACCTTTCACCGGGGCGGGCGCAGTCCATTTCGGAGGAACGTATGGAAGATTCAGCAGCATCAGCCAATGACAACGTGGCGCTGAGCCGCCAGCCAGCAGCGGCACAGGAACCGGACAACGACAAGCTCGTGCCCTCGCGGGCGCTACGGGCACAGGCGATCCAAGACGCGCTGGACAGTGGCATCCAAGACCCGGAGTTGAGGCGCTTGGCCTCCCGGCTGCGTTCAAAGCCAGAGCGCGGGCCTGACCTGTCAGATGAACCAGAAGAAGGGGATGAAGGGGATGAGCCGATTGAGTATGTTCCGCTACAGCGGGTGCAGCCAGTCGGGTACAATTTCACCAATGACTATCAGGACTTGTTGCTTGCGTGCCTGATCCGCTACCCGGACGAATTCCGCGCCTACGGTGACATCATTAAGCCGGAGTATTTCAGCGGCGCGTCGGCTTGTGAGACGGCCCTGCGGCTGCTGGAATACCAGAAAAAATACGGCGAGTTCCCAAACTTTAGCGTGTTGGGCAACTTCGCCTTCCACAAGGCTAAGCGTGTAAACATCGACCACGCCAATGACTGTCTGGATTACGTCACCAAGCTGGCCAAGCTGGACACCCGCGACCGAAAGGGTGTGCTTGACATGGCCCTTGATTACGCCCGCGAGCGTGCGCTGTACGACGCGCTGAAGACGATCCACAGCGCCACTATCGAGGGCAAACGCGACAAAATTGACCCGCGCAAGCTCATTGAGGAAGCCTTGAGCGTCGGCAGCCTTGGCGCGAAGTACGCCGCCATTGACCTGAGTGAATTCGCCAAGCTGCCCATCAACGAAGACGACACGCTGCTGGGCAACCGTTTCCTATGCCGGGGCGGTGGATGTCTGGTCGTGGGCAGCACCGGGCTGGGCAAAAGCTCGACCGTCGTACAGGCGGCGCAGGCATGGGCAGCCGGGCGTGAAATGTTCGGCATCAGACCCAAGCGCAAGCTGCGCATCCTGATCGTTCAGGTCGAAAATGACAAAGGTGACATGCACGAGATGACCGAAGCCCTGCCTGATGACCGCAACGGCGACGGCACATTCTGCAAAGTCATTCACTGTAACGATCAGTGTGGCGACAACATTTTGGGGCTGCTACGGCAGTGGGTGAAGATGTACAAACCTGATCTGGTCATTCTGGACCCGCTGCAATCCTATCTGGGCACCGACCCCAGCGACGCGGAGGCGGTCATCAAATTCTGCAATCAAGGGCTGAACCCGATCCTGACCGAGTTCAAGCTCGGCATCATCATCAACTGCCACACACCTAAAACCAGACAGTGGGATACGAGCAAGTGGAAGCCCGGCGACTGGGCGCACGCAGCCGCCGGGTACTCCGGCTTGTCGAACTGGGCGCGGGCCATTCTGGTCATTGACCCGACGCACGATCCCAGAGTTTACAAGTTCGTGGCCGCCAAGCGGCGGTTCCGGCTGGCGTGGGTGGACGAGATCGGCAAGCCCACGTTCATCAAGTATTTCGCGCACGAGGAAGACAAGATTCTCTGGCGTGAGGCCATGCCCAGTGAGATCGCCCGTGCCGAGAAAGCAGAACACGCGGCCAAGGGCGGGCGTCCAACTGAGAACAGCGACAGCACGCTGCTCAAGCCTCTAGTGGGGCTGGAAGACGGCCTGCCGCTCGCTGGACTCCACAAAGCCCTCACCGGAACAAAATGTGACCTGACAAAATCAGCCCTCTGGAAGCGAATGGCCAAATTGATTGTCGATGGAAAGGTCAGGAAGGAGGGTGAGAACTACGTTTTGGGTGCGTTTCCTAAGCGGTTAGGAAACAGAGAGGGCTTGGAAACGCACGAAACCACTGCAAACATTGACTGAAATGCGTTTCCTAATACCATTTCCTAACGACATCATTTCCTATTTCCTAAACCCCCTGTACAGGGGTTTAGGAAATGAAACGGAAACTGCCAAGAAGTATTCCGGCAGAAACGATCAAGTCTGCCCGGAAAACAGACGGTTGGTTCCAGCAGCAGACAATCCTCCCTGTGTGCCCCCATTGGTCTGCTGGACGATCCGACCGAGGAACAGGTCAAGGACGCGCTGGAATGGATCGTCGCGTCGGTCGAGATGGCCTACGAGATTACGTTCAGCGCGGTCGGCCACGAGGGCGGCGGCCCGGTCGAACTGGTAGCGCTCCGTTTAACCTACAAGCGCTCTGTTTACATTCACTGAATTGTTCTTTGCAGCCGCGCTTGAGCTTGCCCATAACAATGGCTGCCGGGTGTCTGTATACAACCAAGTCATCAACGCGCACTACAGCGTAGCGCACGCCTTCAACCCAATGTGGGTCGGCCCAGCGCACAGCGGCTTGGCCGCGCTGGACCCCGTAGACCTCGGCGACTACCCCGGTCGGCAAGATGACCTTCCGACCACGCCAAAAATGTTCTCGCCCGATCCAACCCGTCCAGCGCCGAGGCTGGTTCTTTGGCATTGAGCCAAGGGCCGCCCCTGCCATCAAGGCCAGTTCCAGCAAAGCGCCCCGTCGAAGCGGATTGGGGCTTTGGCGTGCGCCGTCGATGTGAGGCAGCAGGTCGTTCAGGGTCACAAGAACGCTTTTGGTTTTGCCCGTGACCTCCAGCGGCACATTAACGTCGTTGGTCATGCTTTTGCCTTTATCATGAACTGTTTGGACGCAGAAGCCGGATCAGGCGTCGAAGACCCGGCAGTATTGGCCGCCGCCCCGAAAGGTGGGCGTGGGCACGACAGTTGGGAATGGCACCGAGGGCGTGTTTTGCACCGGCTTGGGTGCCGGTTTTGTAGGCGGCTTGACCGGCTGACGCAGGCGCACGTGGGCCTTGTCGACGCGCTCGACCTTACCGGCGCGGAGCAGACCGCGCAGGCGGCACAACAACCGGGCAACCAGCAAACGCCGCCGCGTCCTATCCGCCGGGTGCTCGGCCTCGACGATCTCGTGGACTACGGGCCAGATCAGGATCGGCTCGCCATCCGGCTGGTCAATTAGCTCGACGAGCTTGCCGTCAAGGCGATCCACGACAGGGGTCGGCGGAACCGGGATGGGCGCGGGTTTAGGCTGGTCGAATGCTAAAACAATCACCCTCTAAATACGCCCAGCACCGCTGCGACAAGACCAGCGCCAGTGTATACACCGACGCTTTCATCGCCCGCATCGTCTTTGCCGCTACTTCAAGGTAAGCTCATCCCCAACGTTGTAGTCCAGCACTACAACGGCATGAACCTGTCCAACGCCAACGTGCCGCAGGATATTCTAGGCCGCGCTTGCGAATACTTCATCAAAGATGCTCGCCGCTGAAACCCGCGCTGCTGCCGGTGCTCCTGATGGTCAACTACGTCTTCATCACGCCCGGACCGGCCAGTGTAAACGTTCGCCTTTGGCCCGGATGTTTACAGTCGCTACGTCGCTCACCTGACGGCGGTTGTAAACGGGCGTGGTGCCGCCGCTGTAAACAATGGGGCCGTCAACGCCGTAGCAGGCGATCTTCACGTGGTTGTAAACAGTAACGCGCTGGCGGCCCAGCCACACGCCGCCAACTGGAGCGCCCTATGGACGCTGGATGGCGGCAGCTTCCCAAGCCTCGCGCCGTGGCAGCTTCGTCAGCCAACCGGCAGGCTGCCATGCTCAAGGGTTTGTGTTGGGGATGGCAGGGCTTGCCCGCAGCACCAACCCACCGCCGAGGACAAAGAGGATGCCACTGTAAGCGAAAGCCACCGGTGTCCCCCAAGCTGTCCACAGGAGGCCCACCACCACACTGGAGACGAAATCGCCAATCCCGTTGACCGTGGCCAGCGTGCCGAACGCCATGCCGTGGTACGGTTCGGGCACCAGTTCCGCGCAGAAGGAGTCTTCGAGCGTTTCTTCGATGCCGAAGTACACGCCGCCGATCAGGAAGGTCAGCGCCAGCGTCCACACCGTCATCGGCAGCAGGATCACCCCCAAGGCCATGATAGCGGCCATGAAGTAGCCGCTGGCCAGCAGCAGTCCCTTGTTCATCCGGTCGGCCAGCCAGCCCGCGATCATCGAGACGGCCGCATACAGGACGTTGTGCAGAACGTAAAGTCCGGTGGCGATGCTCGCCGCCTTGGCCGCGCCGAGTGTCGGGGTCAGCTTCACGGTCGCCAGCAGGATGAGCAAGGTGTGCGCGAAGTCGCCCATGCCAAACAGGCCCACCGCCACGAGAAATCTCCGGTAACCCTTCGGCAAGGCTCGCAAGCTTGCGCCGAACGAAATATGCGGCACGGGCTTCCGTTCCTTCTCCCGAACCACGAAACCGATCAGGGCAGCGGCCAGCAGGCCCGGAATCAGTGTCAGCGCAAACAGGGTGGGATAGTGGTGGTGGACGGCTTGCAGGAGGAAGAAAGCTGAAGCTGGGCCGACAATCGCGCCCAGCGTGTCCATCATCCGCTCAAAGCCGAAGGCCCGCCCATACGTTTCCTTGGTCACCGAAGCCGCCAGAAGCGCCTTTCGGATGGGCGTACGTACCCCGCGCCCCAACCGCGCCATGGCACGGCCCATCAGGACGTGCCACGCGGCAGTAGCCAAGCCGAACGAGGCGGTGCCAAACGCCGTCACCAGATACCCCGCGACCGCGATGGGCTTCCGGCGGCGGAGCCGGTCGGTGTAGTACCCCGACGCCATCTTGGCGAAGCTGGACAGCCCATCCGAGACACCCTCGATCAGCCCTAGCCACGCTGCGGCCACGCCCATCGTGGCCAGAAAGGCAGGCATGACGGTCGTGGCGATCTCATGCGACCAGTCGCTGAACAGGCTCGCCAAGCCGATGCCGAGCACGGTGCGGTTGAGCCAGCGAGTGTGTGGCGGCGGCTGGTCAGGGTTCATGCAGACCAAAGGGCTTCCAATTCAGCGATGTGCTCCAAAGACTACATCACCTTGAAAACGAGGAAGTACTGGTGCGGCAGGAAGGTGTGTTCCGCTTCCAGATGGAATCCGTTCGTGTCCATCTCCTTCACCAGATCGTCACGGTCGATCCGCATCTCCATCGGCGGTCCCACCGGGGTCTGGGCCTTTTTGAACTCAATCATCACGATTTGCCCGCCCGGTTTGAGCATCTTCTTCATCAGGGCGAGGTAGCGGGCGTGATCTGCGATATGATGCCACGTATCGCAGACGAAGAACCGGTCGATGGAGGCGTCGGCCAGCAGCGGGTCGTCCGCCACAGAGAGAATGGTGACGACGTTCGTCGCCCGGAGGTCGCGGATGCGGCGGTTCAGATGCACGATCATGTCCGGGCTGACATCGACGGCGTAAACGCGCCCGGTGTCCCCCACATGGTGCGCCAAGCGGAAAGTGAAATACCCCGATCCGGCACCGATGTCTGCGATCACTTCACCCTCTTTCAGGTTCAGCGCGGTGATGACCTCGTGCGGTTTCTGGTAGGCGTCCCGCGCCGGGTCGTCGAGCATGGCGATGTAAGCCTTGGGGTCTTGGTGCAGCCGGTGCATTTCCTGCATGTCCCGCTGCTGGCTATCCTGCGCCAGAACCAGTGTTGGAAACAACAGCCAGCCGAGCAGTGCCAATAAGGATTTCATAGCGCTGTTATCCTACCTCCGTCGCGACGGAAGTCACGCGCTGGGGCTGCGTTTTCATCGAACGCGCCGCTCGTGGTCAGCGTCTCCGGGTGTATGCTTGATCCATGAAGCTGACTTCCCCTCTGGTTGAGGCTTTTCTCAAGTGCCCCATGAAATGTTACCTCCGCTCGACCGGCGAAGCCGGGTCAGGCAACGCCTACGCTGAGTGGGTTCGTGAGCAAAACGAAGTTTACCGCAGCGACGCCGTGGCACGGGTAATAGAAGCGCTGCCCGAAGGTGAACGTGCCATTACCGCGCCCGCCGCTGCCAATCTCAAAACCGCCACGTGGCGGCTCGTGCTAGACTTGCCCTTGGAGACGGGAACAATGGCGTCGTGGTTGCACGCCGTCGAGCGCGTGCCGCCCCAAGGTCGAGGCAGGCCAGCCGAGTTCATTCCTGTCCGGTTCGTCTTCTTCAACAAGCTCACCAAAGACGACCGGTTGCTGGTGGCGTTCGACGCGCTCGTGTTATCCGAAGTCCTCGGACGCAGGATCAGCCTGAGCAAGATCACCCACGGCGACGACCACGCCACGTTGAAGGTGAAAATTCCCGGCTTGCTGAGCGCCACTCGCAGGCTCATTAGCGAGGCGACGGCGCTGTTGGCTGGTGGTTCGCCGCCCGACCTCATCCTGAACCGGCATTGTGGAGAATGCGAGTTTCATGACGGCTGTCGTCAAAAGGCGCTGGAAAAGGATGATCTCAGCCTACTTGGCGGCATGACGGAGAAGGAGCGCAAGAAGTGCCACAGCAAAGGCATATTCACCGTCACGCAGCTTTCGCATACCTTTCGGCCACGCAGGCGGCCCAAACGGCTATGCGAAAAACCTGAAAAGTACCACCACGCGTTGAAAGCTCTCGCGATCCGAGAGAAGAAAATTCACGTCGTCGGCAGCCCGGAACTGAACATCGAAGGCACGCCCGTCTATCTGGATGTCGAGGGTCTGCCGGACCGCGATTTCTACTACCTCATTGGCGTGCGCATCGGCAACGGCGAAGCCGCCGTCCAGCACAGCCTGTGGGCGGATAACGTGGAGGACGAGCAGAAGGTCTGGCAGAAATTCCTTGTCATCCTCGAAACCGTCGAGAAGCCGGTATTGATCCACTACGGAAGCTACGAGACGACTTTCCTGAAACGCATGTGTGAACGATACAGTGAACCATCCGAAGGTTCGGGGGCAGCGAAAGTCACGAGTTCAGCGGTTAATCTCGTTTCGCTGATCTTCGCCCATATTTACTTCCCCACCTTCTCAAACAGCCTAAAGGAGGTCGCGGGTTGGCTTGGATTCAGATGGTCGGAGATGAACTGGACGGGACTGCAAACCATCGCTTGGCGGGAAAGGTGGGCGACGTTGCGTGGCGGTACAGAAAGGATGCAACTGACGCGCTACAACGCGGAGGATTGCGCCGCTCTGGAATTGGTAGCCAAGACTATATTCGGCCTTTACCAGCGAAAGCCTATGTCGGAACCGGAAAGTGAAGCAGCAGTTGTGGATATTACCTCCTTGAAGCGAGAGCACCCATACGGTTTCAAGCGCAACATCTTTGCCATTCCAGAATTGGATGCCATCAACAAAGCAGCGTATTGGGACTATCAACGTGAGCGGGTGTATTTAAGGTCAAGTCATGGCATCCGCCAAGCCATTCGGCGAGCTTGTCAGCGTCGTCGTCGCTTACGGCCAAACCGGGTCATCCAATGTCCTCGACCGCCGCGATGCCCATTCTGCGGTGCGACAGCCGTCAACAAGCGGGAGAAGGCCAACAAGATCGTTCTTGACCTAAAGTTCATCCGTGGAGGCGTCAAGCGATGGATCGTTCGCTACGAATTCAATCGCTACATCTGCTTGGATTGCAGAAAGACGTTTCTTCCCCAAGATCGTGAATGGACAGGTAGCAAGTACGGCCCTTCACTGTTGGCATACTCAATCTACAAGAACATCGAGTTGCGATTACCGGCGGGCAAGGTCGATCAGAGCCTAAACAAGGTCTTTGGTCTTCAACTCCCGGCTAATACCACCGAAGAATTCAAGGAAAAGGCCGCTGAGATTTACGCCCGAACATACTACACGCTGTTGGAGAAGCTGAAAAACGGCAGCTTGATCCACGCTGACGAAACCAGAATCAGCCTGCGGAGCGGCATCGGATTCGTCTGGGTCTTTGCGAACATGGAGGAAGTTGCCTACCTGTACGCGGCGACGCGCGAAGCCGATATGGTGCAGACGTTCTTGAAGGACTTCAAGGGAGTCCTAGTATCGGATTTCTTCGCGGCCTACGACGGGATTGGATGCCCTCAACAGAAATGCCTCATCCACTTGATCCGAGATGTGAATGATGCGCTTCACAGAAATCCTTACGACAACGATTTCAAGAAACTCGCGCAAGGCTTCGCGGGGTTGGTGAAGCCGATGGTCGAAACGGTAGACCGATTCGGTCTCAAGAGCCGCTTCCTGAAGAAGCATCTTTCCTCCGTGGATCGGTTTTACCGAGAACTTTCACGGATGGTCATTTCAAGCGAGGCAGCCATAAAGTTCAAAGACCGTTTGGACAAGAACCGAGACAAACTGTTTACGTTTCTAAGCTTCGACGGGGTGCCTTGGAACAACAACAACGCCGAGCACGCTATCAAAGCCTTCGCTATGCTTCGGCATGTCATCGGCGGTGTCACAACCGAAAAGGGTATCCGAGACTATCTGGTTTTGTTAAGCCTCTGCGAAACGTGCAAGTACAAGGGTTTGGACTTCCTCGATTTCCTGCGTTCAGGCGAGAAGGATATTGACGCCTTCGCGGGGAGCCGCTGCGGACGCAGGCGTCGGTCACGAAGCAAAGACACGGGAGTACTGGCCACACAGCCGGGTTAGTAAGGGTACGACGATACTCGCGGGCGATGGCCCGCAGGCCAATCCCCCTTGTACTTGAGCTTCTGGTCCTCAACGGCGCGGCCATTGATGGTCGCTGGCGAGGATGCCATCTCCGGCACAGGGCCAGCATCGCCGGACGGCCCGCTGGTATTGCTGCCGTAAGGCCGCTGCCCGTGGCCAGCGCCCAGCCTACCCGCCATGCCCGCGCACGCTCTGGCAGAATCTGGGCGCTTGTCCGTGTGGGGACGACAGGTACATTACTAAAGGCTAGGCGGCAACGTAGCGGAACAGCACATGATCGAAGAACCCATCAAGCGGTTCATTCTCTTGGTTTTGTTTCAGGCCCAGCAGGACAACGCGGCGGAGTTGACGGTTGGTCCGGGCAGGAGCGGACGATCTGCGATCAGGTACAAAGTCGGGGACACTTGGTACGACATGTCTCCGCCCCCACATATCATGCCTGACGTGGTTGCTGAATTGGGACGGCTGGCGGGGTTCTCCAGCAGGCCATTCCCAAAGGAGGCGTTGATCGACGTGCCGTTCGGCGGACTTCGCTTGCGCTGGGTAATCCGGGCGACGAGCGCGGACGCCGATTGCGTCCTGACACCAATCGAGCAGTGACATCGTATCGCCGCCCATGCCGCTCAATCGGGTTGCCGGGAGGATTGCCCGTCTCCCACGGCACCGTAAATGCGGGTCCGCGTCCGGCGCTCCCAGATGCCTGCCGCTTCCATGCTGACTGCCCCGGCGCTCGGCCAGCTTCGCCGGAGGCGGCCCGGCTGACCGCCACGCGGGTCGGCAGCCCGTAGACCGGCGGCGCAACCTCAACTGTAAACATTTGACAGTTGAACGTGATGCCGAGCGGGGCCACGCGGCTGTTCCTCCTGTTCGCCCCGGAAAGGTGGAGGCCGGGGCCAGTGCCGCCGCCGGAACCGGTCGCCGGAAAACGTACTGGGCAGCCGCAAGTGTTCTCGATTTCCGCCGGTGAACCCGCCATACTGCCGCCATGCGAAAGCGGGTCCATATCGTGCTCGCGGTCCTGCTGGTGGCTCTTGCTGGCGTGATAGCGTGGCTGGGGCTGCGGCAACGGGAGCCGGTGTATCAGGGTAAACGGCTGAGCGTTTGGCTTCAGGGCTATGAATTTGGGTTCATCCGACGAGTTTGATCCTGGCTTGGTGTAGGGCGAGGAGTTTGAGGATGAAGAAGGCTTCGTCCCGATAGCCATAGGCTTGGCGGGTGAGGGTCTTGATCTTGTTGTTGACGCCTTC